>Ga0082335_1000318_pt1 | contig 126008 bp, 118 predicted proteins | sample Subgrocontami58m_FD_72375 | JGI IMG/M metagenome (GOLD analysis project Ga0082335, IMG submission 72375) | Subsurface groundwater microbial communities from S. Glens Falls, New York, USA - GMW37 contaminated, 5.8 m (SPADES assembly) (version 2) ... | reverse complement strand
AGCATGGACAATGCGGCGGTCGTGCGATCAGAGCGGCGGCGAGTTCGAGGCGCAGGGTTGCGATCGAATCTGGAACGTGGCGCTGGCGTCGCAGGCGAGCCGCGGGGCCGGAAGTCGGCGGGTAAGGCAGGGATCGGGCCCAGTAGCGGATCTTGCACAGTTTTTTTTGGCAGCGCGAAGCGCTCGGCGAGAAGAAAGCCGTATGCCGTAATCGAGAGAGTGGCGTGGTGATGGAATCCGCGCCAACTGCGCCCTTCGAAATGGTCCAGTCCGAACTCCTGCTTGAGTTCCTGATAGTCGCGCTCGATGCGCCAACGCAGTTTCGCCACTCGTACCAGTTCCTGAATCGGCGTGGCGGCCGGGAGCGTAGACAGGAAGTACTTGAGCGGCTCGGCGTCGCCCTTGGGCCATTCGATGAGCAACCATTGTTGCGGGCGCAGTTCGCTGCGCCAGTAGTCGTGATGAGCACATCGCACGCGCACTGCGGCGAATCGGGAGGCCAACACCTGATTCGTGCCTTCGCGCCAGGTAATGTTCTTCCACTGGCGTGGTTTAAGTGTTGCCGCCAACGCTTTGACCGAGACCGGTTTGTGTTGCGCATCGCGGCGCAGCAGTTTGGGCTTGCGCCCCTGACCAGACCACGGCGCGGGCGGCAAGGGCGCCATGCCTTCTGGCCATACGCTGACCACGCTGGTCACACCGACGACGTATTGCAGTCGCCTTTCGGTGAGTTGATCGCGAAACGCGGTGTCGATTCCGTAGCCGGCGTCCGCCACTACGATGTGCGGCGTGCTTCCCGTTGCCATCGCCTCGTCGATCAAGTGCAGCGCAATCGCAGGCTTGGTCGCGAATTTGATGTCCTCAGGCACCTTGGCCTTCTCGCGCCGCGCCAGATCGGCGCTCCAGTCCTTCGGCAGGTACAGTCGGTAGCCGACCGGGACGCTGAAATGTTCGTTGGCCAGCGACAGGCTCACCGCCACTTGGCAGTTGTCTTGCTTGCCCAGCTGCCCGCAGTATTGCCGCGCTACGCCCACCGAGTGTTTGCCTTGCTTAGGAAAACCCGTGTCGTCGATGATCAGAACCTCGGGGGCCCCCAACCTCTTACCCGCAGCCTTCAGAACGTGCTCGCGCACCGCGCCCAGCACTGCGGTGTCAGACCACGCCGCATCGGCAACAAAATGATGCAGCCGTTGGTGCGCCGAGCGCACCTCCATCGGCGCCACTCGCGCCGCCATCGGCTCGACGCTCTTGCGCTTGCCCGGCAGCATCAGTCCCGCGCAGTAGCCGCGAAACGGCCCTACTCGATCTGCATGCCCAAGATGTCCAGCAATCATCGTTACGAAGTCCTCGAACCGTTGCATTCTCGCGTCCATCTTCGCCTTGACAGGTTGGTTGAAGATGGGCACATAATAGCTTGTTTTTTATAACACAGTAAGACTAATTGATTCTAATCTAATGCATTTGCAGAATGGCGGACTTGAACCAAGCAACGAGCGATTGCACAAGTCGCGTGTAAAAGACCCTTTCATTTGTACCTTGTGTCGCGCGCATAATGAAAGCTCGCAATTCCATAGGTACTTTCATTCGAGAAGCAAGAGATCGTAACGTTAGTATATTTGCGGAGAATGTTGTCCTAGCAGACTGTTGGGCAAAAAGACGAGGGCCGGCAGCACGACGATCCTGAGCAAGCAGTTCTACCCAGCTCCTAAAGAACCCATAAGCAAATTTCCCCCGGTATCCGTGTCGCGGGTCTAGATTATTGAACTCAGTTTCGATCGGGAGTGTTATGTCTATATGCTGACGAGGCACCGCTGGAACTAATGTCTCCAAATCCACTTGCTTGAATTTTATGATGCTATTAGTGAGATTTACATCAACATACTTGTGAATTCTATCCTCTATCGCCGAGAGTCGAATTGACGATCTACGCGCAGCAAATATTCTCAAATTGACCTCGCGCATCGTTCTCAAAAAGTCATCATAGCTTAAGCAAAATTGTTCCACCGCACGTCCTGGATCATTCCCGTCATTGGCACAACGCAGTTCATCGAGGAGTATGCTCCGCAGCGCTTCCTCACAAACAACGTAATTTTCTATCGAATACCGCTTAGTGCAAAATAGGTCTGGGCCAGGAACACGCCCTTTTAGGCCATCAAAGTCTTTGTCGATGAAATATAGCGTGCGGAAGTGAAGACTGGACTGCGACTTCTGGAGATTTGCCCTTAGCCCAAGCACTTGGTCTTTTCCGCTTCCAACCACCGGCTCAAACGCTAATTGCTCATCGATGGCTCTAATCCATTCCTCATACACCCCAACGTCATCCGCCCCCTCGTATACAAAGATCCAAATGTTCGCGTCTCGTGAGCGAATAGCAATAACGCGCGCCTTTAAGACCGCTGGGGACGTTCGGCTATCCCTAGCGCGTGACAAGACAGTACTTGCCATTTTCTCAGCCCAACGCAAATCGGGTTATATGCAACTCTTCTGCGTAAGGATCTAGTTCATTCTCAAATATAAATGGTGAATGAGTTATCGCAAGTAGCTGACGACAAGATGGCGCTTTTGCAACATCAGGAAGCAGTAGCTTTTGCCAATCCATAGAGAGCGATAATTCCGGCTCGTCAATCAATACAAATTTGGGGTCGGTATCCAGGTATAGATGAGCAAAAAGTGAAATAACTTGCTTTTCACCCGATGACAAAGCCTCTAATTGAATTTCCTTGCCTGTCCACAGGTTGCGCACGCTTACCCTGGTCAATTGTGGATCGTAACGAAACTCCTTACCTTCGCTCGACGTTTTCAAGTAGACGTTAAGAACATTGGCAAACTGTTCCAAACGCTGTTCTATATCCTTCGTTTCATTCGCAACAGATGCCAATTTATGCAAAAAATACCGTAGCAGGTCATTTTCGCCCCCTTTTATTTTCCCACTATGGTAAAGATTCTCAAGCGTCTCAAGCCTCGCCTTCGCTTCGGCAGGTCTCGATACTCTGGAAAAAAACAGTTGCAACGTTTCAATCTCAGGCAACTGATACTCTGATGAACTTAACGTACTTCGTGTAAGCAGATCATCAAGAATTGTTGCGCTGGTTGTTCGGTAACCTTGATTGGAGCGGCGACCAATTTCTTCCGTTAGCTCTTTCAGTTTTTGCTCCACATCCGCAAGACCAAAGTACATCTGAGGGCCACCGACGATCTTTCCCGGAGGATAGCGAGACCTAGAGACCCGAGTGAAACGTGAATTTGCTGAATCGGAAAACGATCTAGCCGATGCCAACTCAATTCTTCGATACGTTGGCAAATAGAGAATCTGCGTAGGGCCAAGTTTCAATTTAATTTCACTGAGGATTTTTTGCACTTTACCGGGGACGCCTTCATGCGAACGCCTTGCTATGTCGGCAACAAATTCCCTAGTCTCCTCGATGTCCATCGAGGAATTACGGTACAGTCGCTCAAAGTAAGGGTGAGATCGAATTTCACTCAACGGGACTTCCTCGGAATCGCGTGCTGCCCACTCGACTAATTCATCAGCATTAAGGCCAGATTCTTCTATGACTTCTCGCATTGATGGAGGCAACATTACTTGGGGCGAGGAGGCGATATCTTCCTTAGTCAGAACAAGGGGCTCACCCGACCCTACCTCGCACTCAATTGAGTGGAATTCAAATCGCATTAATCGAGACAATCTGCGATTCAAGAATGCATCGAGCATGTTTAATATTGTTGTCTTTCCCGTTCCATTCTCGGCAATTACAATTTTTGCCGCCGCGGAAAAGGTAAGCTCTACATCCTTGTAGCCGTAGAGCCTGCGCACAGTAAAGCGGCTTACCAACGGTTTGCTCGAGTAATCATCCATATGTGACCTTTGTTAGCTGAGGAATAATCAGGGTCAGATTTCCAATGCGCGCCAAAGCAAGAGTTGCACGAACCGTAATTGAATCAGAATATACCTCAACGAATCGATGCGGAGTGGAGGAATCGAACCTCCGACGTTCACTCATGGCGGACAACACGCATTCACACATGCTATCTCTCGCTTGGATTAGAATTTCCACCAGGCTCCGCAGGAACGCAATTCCGCACCAAACACTTCCCAAAATACTGAAAAACAGGGTGATTGAGTTCTTCATAATCACCTCCGGTAAGGTTGATATAACCGCAAAAACCGAAAGGAAAATGTCCAACGCAAACGAGATTGCAACATGTATTTCAACGTGTGTCTGTAACTCCAAGCCGGTTTGATATTTCTGACTTTCTGCAATGCTAACTTATTAAGCAGCGGGCGCACAGTAATACCGTGCGCAGCGAGGGCAGCCGCTATCCCGTCTCGGCAATCAATCGAGTTTGACGTTCGCTTCACGGGTGGTTTTCGCGAGGCGCGCCATGTTTTCCTGCAGAAACGCCGCGAACTCCTCGGGCGTGTTGCCGACGGGGAACTGGTTCAACTGTTCCAGCTTGGCTTTGATGTCCGGCGCCTCCACCGCGCCGGCGAAAGCCGCATGCAGGCGCTGTATGACCAAGCTAATTTGCGCGCACGCCAGTCTCTTTCACCACCTTGGCCCAGGTTTTCACATCGGTGGCGATCTGCACGGCAAGCTCCCTGGGTGTGCTGCCGGCCGGCTCCGCCCCCATCTCGGTGAGCCGCGTCTGCACGTCGGGCCTCCTGAAAATCTTCACCATTTCGGCATTGAGCTTGCCGATGATGGGTTCCGGCGTCTTGAGCGGCGCGAGCATGCCGTACCATTCGCGCATTTCCAGCCCCGCCGGCAGCGGCACGCCGGCTTCTGCAATCGTCGGCACGTCGGGCAGTGCAGCGGAGCGTTTCACGCTGGTGACGACGATTGGCCTCAAACGCTTGGCCTGAATCAGCGGCATCGCCGAAGGGACAGACGCCATGCCAAGCGACACCTCGCCGGTGGTAATTGCGACCAGCGCTGGACCACCGCCCTTGAACGGCACATGGACCATCTGCGTGCCTGTAAGGCGCTTGAACACCTCGCCTGCCAGGTGATGCAGCGAGCCGTTCCCCGATGACGAGTTGGAGAGCTGGCCCGGCTTCTCCTTCGCCATGCGAATCAGATCCTGCAGCGTATGGATCGGCGACGCCTGAGCCACGACGATCGCGTTGGTAACCCAGGCGAGCAACGATATGGCTGCAAACCCGGTGGCGGTGTCGTAGGGCAGCTTCTCGTAGGTGCTGGCGCTGATGGTAAACGGCCCGCTCGGCACCATCATCAACGTGTAGCCGTCCGGCGTTGCCTTGGACACCATGTCGGCGCCGACCGTGCCGCCGGCGCCGCCGCGGTTATCGACCACGACCGATTGCCCCCATGACGACGCAAGATGTCCACCCAGGATACGCGCGAGTATGTCGGTAGCGCCTCCGGGCGGGAACCCGACGACGATGCGGATAGGCCGCTGCGGATAATTCGCTGCCGCGCCCTGTGCAAGCGCATGAGCGGAGTGCGTGGCAGTGCCGATGCCGGCGCTGGCAAGTAGCAGAGCGACGATGGTTGTCCTGTTCATTTTGCTCCTCCTGTGCGCCGGGCTGTACCGGCGGACGGATAGTATAGCCGGGTCGGACCAGCGCAAACCATTGATAGCCTTTTCCAATACACGTAATCAAAAAAGGCCAGGCTCCAACCCCAATCTGGTCAATGCGATTGGTGCCGCAATTCAACCCGTGTAACCCGCCTCACGTTGATGGCGTATCGTCAGCGCGAGCACACGATCGCGTGGCTCGTCATAACGGTAAAGAGCGAGGAAGCCGCTCCTGCCGCGAGAGATCACGAGTTCGCGGAAGCCTGACTCGACCGGCCGGCCTATCAAGGGATGGTGCTGGAGCGCCTCGACCGCCGATACGACCAACTCAGCCGTTTGAGCCGCAGCAGGCGGATCGCTTTCGGCAAGAAAATCGACCAGCCTTTGGAGATCGGATGAAGCGCGCGGTGCATAGCTGACGACAGCCATCGACGAGCGCTACCATTTGGCGGGCTTCGGGCGCGCGCCTTTTTTCCCGGCGGCGCGGCCGCGGATGTAACGGTGCACGTCTTCGGCACGGTACACCACGCCGGTTGCCTCGACTTCTTTTTCCGCCGCCCGCGCGTCGTCGATGAACGCTCTGCGCTTCTCGGCGAGCGTGGCTTGCGTTTCAAGCGCATCGATCATCCAGGCGTGCGGCGTCTTGCCGGCCGACTTCGCCAGCGGGCCAAGGCGTTTCTTCAATTGTTCGGGCAGCTTCAACGTCGTTGACACGGGCATGGCGGATCTCCGTCGAGTTGTTACCAAAGTAACACCCCCAGGATACGCCGGTCAAGTAACTTACTTTGCAAAGCAACCCCTTCCCCCTTGACGGGGGAAGGTTAGGATGGGGGTGCAAACGTTGCGAGGCCTCTTGGACTTTCGCGGTGAGCCGCGGCCACGCGCCCGCGCGTAGCTCAGGGTTCAGGCGGGCGGCTGGGCGATCACGTCCTCATACTTGTGGCGCTTGGTGATCAGGCCCGCGTGCTGGAACACGTCCAACGCCACCTCGAATGCGGGACGCGTGATCTCCACGTGCGGCGTCCAGCAGCCAAGTTTCTGATAGGTCGCAATGGCCTGCGCCAGGGCATCGCGATGAATGTTGGCAAAGAACGATGCTTCCGCTTCCGCGATCTTGGCCGCTGGCGTGTCGATCACCCACGCGCGCGCCTTGCGGTAGGCGCGCATGAAGCGCCTTGCCTCGTCGGTGGCCAGCCATTCTCGCGTTGCTGCCAGGCTCGAGAAGGCAACCGGGCCGATTGCCTCGCCCACCGAAGCGACGACGTGTCCGACACCGTCATGCCGAAGCTGCTGGGGCGCCGGCCCCTGCTGGTGGATGTAGTCGCCCGTGCCATCACGGAATGCCTGGTCCATCGTATCGCCGGCGTCCACCACGGGCAATGATTTGAAATCCAGGCCTTTCCTGAAGCACGCATACTTGAACATCGCGAGCGGCTGGCCACCGTGATCGACCAATGTCTTGCCGGATTTGAGCTTGTCCCAGGTGAAATTCGGGTCAGGCTGGCGGGCGGTGATGAAGAAGCCGTCTTTCTCGTTGATCTGGGCGAAATGGACGACGGACGTCTTTTCGCCCTTCTCCAAAGGAGCAAAACCACTCGAGGGCGCCGACTGCACAACATGCGCGGTGCCGTCGAGCAGGCCGGCGATCGCGGACTTTCCAGGCGGAGCAATCGAATGCTTCGGCTCGAAGCCTTCCTCCTTGAGGAATCCACCGGCAATGGTAGCGATGAGCGGCGAGTAGAAGGCGGAGAAGCGGGTGAACTGGATGTTGATCGGGTGAGCCATAACTTGCTCCTTCGGGTGAGGTGTTCAGTGATCGTATGATAGCGCATGTGTATGCTTCCGATTTTTTCGGAGCGCAATGGCGGCAGCGGAGTCTTCCGCCGGACGTGGCGCGAGAGGCCAGGCATCGCATCCTGGACACGCTCGCCGCGATGGTGTCGGGAGCCCATCTCAAGCCCGGAGAGATGGCGATCAAGTACGCGCGGGCGCAGGGCGGGGTCGCGGAAGCGACCGTCGTCACGACCGACATCAGGACCACGGCCGTCAACGCTGCGCTCGCCAACGCGATGTTCGCCCATGCCGATGAGACCGATGACTTCCATCCGGCAACCAAAGCCCATCCGGGCTGCTGCGTCGTGCCCACAGCTCTCGCGATGGCCGAGCGCGAGGGCAACTGCCAGCACATCATCGCGCTGGCCCTGGTGGACGGCACGATCGCGTTCGAGAACAGCCATTCCTATGGGCGGATGGCGGACCCGAAAGTGCGCGCCGTGAAGGAGCGGGTACAGCTCATCGCCGATCGCGAGCTCACGGATCCTGCCGCGCCGCGAAGCGGCCGGGTGGAAGTGACGCTGCGGGATGGCCGAACCGTCAGCCACTTCACGCGCCACGCCCCGGGCACGGAGGAAAATCCGCTGGACACGGAGAGCGTGAACGCCAAGGCGCGGCTCCTGATGGCGCCGGTGCTCGGCGCCGCGCAGACGGAAGGCGTGATCCAGCGGGTGAACGCCCTGGAAGTGCTGGCCGACGTGCGCGAGCTACGGCCTTTGCTGGCGCGCACGGGCATTTAGTATGGGCCGGCCCGGCGGCCGAATTTCAAGGTCCCACTGAGACAGAAATATCGATTCGAGAATTCAATCGGGCGACGCGATTCCAGTCGACAGCGAGCCCCTCCATCGGGTATGGAAACACGGGTCGATCGCCCAACCCCTCCCAGTTGATTTTCGTGGCGGGGAAGCCTTTGCCAACGAGATACTCTACAACTGCCCTTGCTCTTTTTTCCGATAATTTCTTAGCGTAGGCTTTGGTCAAACCCCCTCGTGCACACTGAGCAATATCAACCTCTGGATCTGCCTGCTTAAACTCGTCGCTCCGGGACAAGCAATAGCGACCCACACGTGCCTGAACGTCGATGTTGCCTTTGAAGCCCGCTTTACCGAGCACCTGCACATACGAATCGAGGAAACTCTTTCCCTCGGAATTAATTATTACTTTGTCGAAGTCTGTTTGAATGAACTCACCCGCAAGCCATTCCAATTTCGACAAAACCGCCAATTGCAGCGACGGGAATAGTACTTTCTCGTCAAACACCGTTGTACGTACGCTGTCAATTTTTGATCGAGCGTCCGATAGTAATTGCTTCTCGACCTCCGCTGTTGCGCGCGCATTTCTCGCCTTGATCTCGTTGAGTGCAGCGTTGGCGTCTGCGGTTCTAGCCTGAGATTCGGCAAGATCTTTGCCAGCGCGAGCATCCTTCGCCTCGCCTATAGCTACTAACGTTTTCAACTGCTCCTTCTCCATTTCCGATCTCGCCAGCTTTGTCTCAAGTGCGGCCGTCCTCAATGGTGTAAGAACGAAAGTGTTTAGTGGCCACCAGAAGGCTCCGACATAGACCAGTAGTTTGACAGGGTCCGCGATTTGCAGAATGGTGGTTTTCACGCCCTGCATGACACCTGGTGTCTTGCGCTCATCGACACGTTCAACTTCTCCGTATTCAGTTATTAGAGGCACCCAGTATCGTGCCATGAAATGGTCTGAATGTTTCCCGTGCCTTTCGAAGTAATGACTATGTCCCCCAGAAAAGAATCGATTAACAAACCGCATGCCAGTCATCCCGGTAAATGCCAACCGTCCAGCCATACCTGTGAATAGCACGAAGAATTGGCTCAAGATGAGGATATTGTCCTCGATTCCACAGTCATTAATTACTCTACCGACTGCATTGCTATCCAATAACGTACTCCACGGGAAGCCTGACTTGAGAACACTGCCCGCCAGTATTACGTTCCTAATTCGCGGCCGTATGTCAGGAGCCATCCCGAGCAGACCCCAGCCAACTAGGTGAGTACCAAAGGAATGCGACACGATCGAGATTTCAGCATCTGGATATTTTTCAATGAGTTTGAGCAAATGATTGCGAAACGAGCGGGTAGCAAGCCATCTGAATACGGGGATAATGAACGAGATAACGGAAAAGTAACCATAGTGGTAGTTCTCAAAATTGACATCGGTCACTTTTGCACGCACGAGTCGCTCTAGGCGCTCTTGCCACTGTCCAAATGTTCGAATTCCATGGACTGTAATGACTAGCTTGCGCATAGAAACATTTCCCTTGAACTATATTGAAACAATATCGGTATCTGTCTGCCGGGTAAGAATAGTAGCGGCACAGCTACTGCCCGTATTTATTTACATGAAGGTGTTGTGCAACCAAAAATCAAAGGCCAGGATTAATTTGCCTAAGCCGGCAGTCAATCGAGTTTGACGTTTGCTTCGCGGGCGACTTTCGCGAGGCGCGCCATGTTGTCCTGCAGAAACACCGCGAACGCCTCGGGCGTGTTGCCGACGGGGAACTGGTTCAACTGTTCGAGCTTGGCTTTGACATCCGGCGTCTGCACCGCGCCGGCGAAAGCGGCATGCAGGCGCTGTATGACGGGCCTTGGGGTTCCCGCGGGCGCCACTAATCCGGCAAAGGTCTGGACATTCACCTGCGGGAATCCGACCTCCGTAAAGGTCGGCACCGCAGGCAGGGCCGGCAGCCTTGTTGCGCTCGTTGCCGCGAGTCCCCGCAGCCGTCCGTCCTGAATGAAGGGAATCGCGTTCGCGCCGATTACCAGCATCGAGATTTCGCCGGCGACCACGGCGGAAAGCGCGGGGGTCCCTCCCTTGTACGGGATATGCGCCATCTTCAAACCGAAGAACGTGCGGAACTGCTCGACCGCCAGATGCCCCGCGCTGCCGGCTCCGGGAGATCCGTAGTTGAGTTTGCCGGCGTTGGCCTTGCCGTGGTCGACGAGCTCCTGTACCGTCTTCGCCGGCAAAGATGCCGGGACCATCAGTATCAACGGTGCCGTGGCGAACAGCGTGACGGGCGCAAAATCTTTCAGCGGATCGTAGCCGGCGTCGCTCAGCAGTGCGGGATTGATGATGAAAGCAGGATCCATGACGCCGAGAGTGTAACCATCAGGGCTCGCAGTCTGGACCGCGCGCGTTCCTATCAGCGTGCCGCCTCCGGCCCGGTTGTCGACGACCAGCCGCCAGCCCAGCATCTCCGTGACCTTGGCTTGCGCGACCCGCGTGGTGATATCGGTGCCGCCGCCGGCGGCGTACGACACGATGATGCGGATGGGCTTGGCGGGAAACTCCTGCCCGCGCGCATCTTGCCCGGCCACAACAGCGGCAGCGATTGCGGCCGCAAACACATATGCACCTTGAACTCTCATTGCGTTCCTCCCTTTAACCACTCGGTTGGCCGTTACCATGATACCGGCATCAGGACAGTCGATGCTGCTACGCGCGGCCGAAATCGCTCTCATACAGCGCATCGAGACGGGCCAGCACATGCGAAGGAAGAGGCCCCATCTTGGCCGCCTGCAGCGCCTCGTCGACATGATGCAGTTCCGCGCTGCCGATCACGGCACAGGATACATCCGGGTTCGACAGCACAAAGCGCAGCGCGACCTGCGCGCGCATTCCCTGGCCGGTACCGATCGCATCGAACACGGCCTTCGTCTTGCGTTCATCCTCGGCGACGCTGGTGTCGGCGATGAGAACGCTCTCGCGCCCCGTCCGCTCATCCGTGGCAATGACTCCGGCGGCAAAAATACGAATCGCCATCACCGCGACACTGTTGGCCCGACACGCCTCGATAATGCCGCCCATATTCTGCCCGGTCCACGCCTTGGGCATGCTTCGGCCCGCGCTGGGATTGAGCAGGTTGTAATAGACCTGTGCGGAATCGAACCGCTTGCTCCGGATCACTTCGCAAACGGATGCGGCCTCGCCGATCGCGGTAATGCCCATGTGGCGGATCAGCCCCTTCTCGCGCAGCCGCTCGAGCCCGTCGGCCACGCCGTTCCTGCCGAGAACCTGCTCGACCGTCATCACCCGGCCGCCGGGTTTCGATCCGATCCGGTTGTGAAGCTGCAGTACGTCGACCGATGAACGCTTGAGCCGGGCGAGGCTTGCCATCAGGCGCTCCTCGATCTGCGCCGGGATGTCCTGCAGATTCTCCACATCGAGACCGAACTTGGTTGAGAGATAGGGCGTCGCACCGGCTTCGGGCAGCAGCCAGCCGAGTGCTTCTTCCGACTTGCCGTTGCCGTACTGCGCCGCCGTATCGATCCAGTTGATACCACCGGCGATCGCCCGGCGGATCGCTTCGCGCTTCGTCGCGTCGTCCTGGTGGATGAGGATGCCGCCGACCGCGCCGGCGCCGAAAATGACTTCCGAGACCTTGATGCCGCTGCGGCCGAATGTACGATGTTTCATGATGGCTTTCCCCCCGTGGCGTTTCCGCGTTCAAGCGTGATAGATGCGGACAGTCTGTACCCTTTGATGGATGTTCGCAATCTTCGTCCAGCATCCGCAACGCGCTACGTCAGTCTTGACAATCCCGTGTATCAGGTTAAAGATCGAGCGAACCGATTAACGTTCACGGCATAGGGGAAGATCATGAAAAAACTGTCGTTGGTGTTGCTGTCGATCCTCGGCATTGGCTGCGGGGCGGGCGTGGTCGAAGCGCAGGATAAATTTCCGTCGAGCCCGATCAGGTTCGTTCTGCCGTACGGTCCGGGCACCGCAACCGATATCATCACGCGCGTCATGTGCGAGGAACTGCGCCAGATCCTCGGCCAGACCTGTGTCGTCGATAACAAGCCTGGCGCGTTCGGCATACTCGCGATCGAGGAAATGGCGCGCGCGCGGCCGAATGGCTATACGCTGCAGGTGGGCAACGTGTCGACCAATGCGATCACGCCGGTGCTGTTCGCGAGCAAGATGAGGATCAACTACATGGAGGACGTGGTCCCGATCTCGCGGCTTGCCGAAATCTCGAACTTTCTGACGGCGACGACCACGAACTTTCCGCCGAAGACGGTGGCGGAAGTCGTGGCCTATGCAAAGCAACGTCCCGGGAAGCTGAACTATGCGTCTCCGGGCGCCGGCAGTTTTCCGCATTTCGATATGGAGGTTCTCAACCGGCGCGCCGGCATCACGATGTCGGCGATCCATTTCAAGGCGGGGCCGACCGCCTTTGTTGCCGACATGGTCAAAGGTGACGTTCAGGTGGCGCTCATGAACGTCGCAACCGCGGGACCTCTGATCAAGGCCGGCACCCTGAAAGCGCTGGCGCTGGTGGCGGACGCGCGTTCGCCCGCTTACCCCGACGTGCCGACCATGGCGGAAGCCGGCTATCCCGGTGTCGGCACGACGCTGTGGGCGGGTCTCTTTGCGCCGGCCGCGACGCCGCCGGACGTTTTGCAAACCCTGCAAACCGCGGTGGCCCAGGCATTGAATTCGCCGAAGGTCATCGAGATTTACACCAAGCAGAATATCCGCAGCCGCCCGACCGCCTCGCTCGGCGACGCGAAGACCTGGCTTGCGGGTGAGGTCGCGCATTGGCAGAAGATCATCAAGGAAGTGAAGATCGATCTCGGGGAATAGAAAAATTAATCCCCTCTCCCCCGCTTGCGGGGGAGAGGGTAGGGTGAGGGGGAGACAGACCGGTGAGCCCATTCAAAAGCGAGATCAAGGACAGGATGCGGATCGACTGGGACGCGCCCATCGAAATGGACGATGGCGTGGTTCTGCGTTGTGATGTCTTCCGGCCCGTCGAGGAAGGCCGCTATCCGGTCATCATGAATTACGGCGTTTATGGCAAATGGATTGCCTTCCAGGACGACCGTCCCGAACCGTGGAAACGCATGATCGAAGCGCATCCGGAGGTCGCAGCGGGATCAACCAACCAATACCAGCACTGGGAAGTCGTCGATCCGGAAAAGTGGGTGCCGGATGGTTATATCTGCGTGCGTATCGACTCGCGCGGTGCGGGCCGCTCTCCGGGCTACTTCGAACCGTTCTCTCCGCGTGAGACCAAAGACCTGTACGGCTGCATTGAATGGGCTGCCCGGCAATCCTGGAGCAACGGCAAAATCGGTTTGAACGGCATCTCGTACTATGCGATGAATCAGTGGCAGGTTGCGTGCTTGCAGCCGCCGCATCTCGCTGCCATATGCGCGTGGGAAGGCGCAGCAGATTACTACAGGGATTTTGGCCATCATGGCGGCATCTTCTGTACCTACATTGCCAACTGGTATCAGAACAGATCCACGACAAAACAACACGGACGTGGAGAACGCGGCTACCAGAGTCGCATGACCGGGGAATGGGTTTCCGGTCCCGAGACGCTCTCGGACGAGGAACTCAAAGCCAACCGCTGTGATTTGGGCCAGGACGTTTTCGCGCATAAACTCTTCGACGATTACTGGCGGGCCCGAATCCCCGATTGGTCCAAGGTCACCGTGCCATTACTTTCCGCCGCCAACTGGGGTGGGCAAGGAATACACCCGCGGGGAAACTTCGAGGGTTTTGTGCGGGCAGCCTCGCAACAGAAGTGGCTCGAAGTCCATGGACTCGAGCACTGGACCCATTTCTATACCGACTATGGCGTGAAGCTGCAGAAGCGTTTCTTTGGCCATTTCCTCAAGGGCGAGAACACGGGCTGGGACAAGCAGCCGCGCGTGCAACTCCAGGTACGCCATCCCGAAGAAAAGTTCGTCGAACGCCACGAACAGGAATGGCCGCTGGCGCGCACCCAATGGACGAAGTTTTACCTCAAGCCCGAGGAGCAAAGCCTCAACCGCAAACCACCCGCGTCCGAAGGCGCCATTACTTATGAAGGATGCGGTGACGGCGTGACATTCCTGACGCCGCCGCTGACAGAGGCGACCGAAATCACCGGGCCTCTGGCCGCCAAGCTCTTCGTTTCGTCCGAGAGTGAAGATGCCGATCTTTTTCTTATTCTGCGTGCTTTTTCACCGAACCTGTCGGAGCTGACATTTCAGGGCGCACTCGATCCTCGAACCCCTATCGCCCAGGGCTGGCTGCGGGCCTCCCACCGCAAGCTGGACCCGAATTTGACTCTGCCCTACCGGCCGTACCACGCCCATGATGAGAAACAGCCGCTGACTCCGGGCACAGTGTACGAACTCGACGTGGAGATCTGGCCAACCTCCATCGTGGTGCCCGTGGGATATCGCATCGGTTTGACTGTCAGGGGGAAAGATTATTCTCACCCGGCCGGCGCCGGTGCCGGACTCGCTGACATGTACGCCAAATTCACCGGCGTCGGACCATTTCGGCACGATGACAGCCGCGATCGGCCGGCCGACACCTTCGGCCGCAAGGTGACGCTTCACATGGGAGGTGATCGGCAAGCGTATGTGTTGCTTCCCGTCATTCCGTCCAGGTAAATACCCCGCCTGAAGTCTACATGGCGTCATACCGGCGAAAGCTGGTATCCAGTAAGATGTTGGTTCGCTTACACCAGAAATCGGCGCAGGATCTCTGTTATACTGAGGGCACGCGGCGATGTTTACCAGTCCCCCTGCCGCCGTCGGTTCCGACTTTCCCTCATCCATCAGCCTGCGACTGGCGCCTCACCCGGCGACAGGCCGATCATTTCTTGGTAAATCTCATGTCCTTTGCAAATCTCGGCTTGTCCGCGGAACTGGTGCGTGCCGTTGCCGAACACGGCTATACCACCCCCACGCCGATCCAGACCCAGGCGATTCCCGCCGTGCTGGCCGGCGGCGACCTGCTGGCTGGCGCGCAGACCGGTACCGGAAAAACCGCGGGATTTGTCCTGCCGATCCTGCAGCTGCTGTCTACGCGCCCGGCGCCCAATACTGCGAATGGGCGAAAACCCATCCGCACGCTGATCCTGGCGCCGACCCGCGAACTCGCCGCGCAGATTGAAGAAAGCGTTCGCGTGTACGGCAAATTCTCGAAGCACTCGTCGATGGTTGTCTACGGCGGCGTCGGAATCAACCCGCAAATCGCGCAACTCAAACGCGGTGTCGACATCCTCGTCGCGACGCCGGGCCGCCTGCTCGACCTTCACCAGCAACGCACCGTCGACCTGTCGCACATCGAAATCCTGGTGCTGGACGAAGCTGACCGGATGCTCGACATGGGCTTCATCCGCGACATCAAGCGCGTCCTCGCCTTGTTGCCCAGGCGCCGGCAAAACCTGCTGTTCTCGGCAACTTTCTCCGAGGAGATCAAGACACTCGCCGACAGCCTGCTCAATGCGCCGGCCATGATCGAAGTCGCACGCCGCAACTCGACGGTAGAGATCACCAATCAAAAGGTCCATCCGGTGGATCGCGACCGCAAGCGCGAGCTGCTGGTGCACCTGATCGCCACCAACCACTGGCATCAGGTGCTGGTGTTCACGCGCACCAAGCACGGCGCCAACCGGCTGGCCGAGCAACTCAACAAGGATGGCATCACTGCGCTCGCGATCCATGGCAACAAGAGCCAGGGCGCGCGCACGCGCGCGCTCGCCGAGTTCAAAGAGGGCGGCCTGCAGGTACTGTGCGCCACCGATATCGCCGCGCGCGGCATCGACATCGACCAGTTGCCGCACGTGGTCAACTACGATCTGCCAAATGTCCCCCACGATTACGTGCACCGCATCGGCCGCACCGGCCGCGCGGGCGCAAGCGGCGAAGCAATCTCGCTGGTATGCGTCGACGAGCATGGTTTCCTGCGCGATATCGAGAGACTGATCAAGCGCGAGATCTTGCAGGAAGTGGTCCCCGGCTTTACGCCGGATCCGCACGCGAAGGCGGAACCGATTCTGCAGCGGCAGGGACGCGGCCAATACCGCAACAACGGCGCGCAGGGCAAACCACGCAGCAAGTCCGGCGGCGGTCGCAGCCCGGGTCGCGGCGCGCACACCCACCACGCCGCGCCTGCGGCCGCACCCAAGACCGGGAAACCCGGACACACTGCGCCTGCGCCCACCGCGAAGCGCACTATCGTGTACCGTTCTGGTGGCCGCAGCCGCTGACGCGCCGGCCTCGATTCATTCCTTCTTCTGTTTCCGGTCAGCGACGATCTTGTCGTAGCATTCCGCGCACACTTGGCGAGTCTGGTTCACTCCGGGCAAGGTTCTGAAGCTCGCACGTGGTCTTGCATGTTGCCCCTGAAAGCAATACTTCAGCGGATTGAGATTACTCATATTTGTATTTCTTTGCGTTTCGATGCTGTCCAATATCCACGATTTTCCCGCTCACCGTTGCACGCACGAGCAACCCGGTAGTCAGCCGCAAAAAACCGCCGGCGAATGGCTTGCCGGCGGCCACGTTTTGCGTCCTCGGCACCGGTTCGGCCGCGTCGTTGATCGCGAAAAATGATTTGGCCGATTGCGTTTCCGGCAGAACCACCACGGTGGATTCGCCGCTGAAGTTGGGCATCAGCACTTTGTCCATGAATTCGGGACGCAAATTGATGCAACCCAGGGTAATGCGGGTGCCGCTCCCGGGCGGCGATTGCAGCCGCGTCAGGCGCTTTGCGCCGGGTGCGCGGTGTATGAGCATGTTGGTTTGCGCGTATTCGGCAAATCTCACCGATTTGCCGTAGCTCGGGCTTAGATAGGCCTCACCAACAAACAAACCTGCGGGCGTGATCATGTCAGCCGGCAGCAGCCCCTCCAGCGGTTTGCTGGCTTGTTCATCCGTCATCACGTCACTGCGTGCCGCACCGAACAGCGCCAGAGTTTTTGCCAGCAACGCGCCGTTGGCATCGAACGCAAAAAGCAGACTGTTTACCTTATCGGCAATGATGAACGGATGGCCCCTGTGCTTGTTGTTGCGCATCATCCAGTCGACAACCAGGTGCACATCAGCGGACGCGGCGACGCCCTTCATATCGGCGCGCAGGCGCGCCATGCCCGGGTTGGCGACGGGATCCGATGCAGGAATAGATGCGCGGCTGGATTCCGGAGCGCTCGTCGGCGGGGTTGCGTGCGCCGCGCTCAGGCTCATGCCGAGCGCGAAGGACGCGGCGAGAGCGAGAAAGATCCCGGCGAACTTCAGGCGGCCCTTGTCTTTGAGCAACGAGTCGAGCACGGCAATTCCTTGTAGTCCAACAATTACCCGCTACCTGGATTGCCGATCATGGCGCGCCGCCCATGTGTCTGGCCGCCGTTGGCGGGCCTGTTCAAAGCTGGAGGACATGCTGCGCGCAATCGATTATCAACGCAAGGACCTAGGTCACTCTGTACGGTGGCACACTTATAGGGCAATTAATCTGAAAAACGACGTGGGGGCCCCGCCTGTGCGGGGCTTCGGCCCGCGCTGCGGACAGCGGGAGATGGCCCGGCCATGAATCGGCCATGCTTTGCGGAGATAGTAGCCGTAGGGTGCGCTTGCGCACCCTACCAAGGTTCACGGACCCGTTTGCAGTTTCGCGCCGAAACCGGCAGCTCGCAATGACCGTGAGAGGTTATTCCGAGGTTCCCTAAGCATTCAATCCAGTTGAATGCCGACCTGCTTGATGATCTTCTGCCAGCGCGCAGAATCGTTCGCCAGGAAAGCGCCGAACTGCTCCGGCGTATGGGGCGCGATTTCGCCTCCCAGATTGTTCATCAGCCACTCTTTCATCTGCGGCGTTTCCAGCATACGCCCGATGTCCTCATTGAGCTTGTTCACGATCGCTTTCGGCGTCCCTGCCGGCGCAAACAAGCCGGTCCACAGGTTGGCTTCGACCTGGATGCCTGATTCGAGCAATGTCGGCACATCGGGAACGGCCGGCGATCGCTTCGCCCCGGTCACTGCCAGCCCGCGCATTTTTCCCTGCTTGACGAACATTTGCCCGTCGAGAATGTTGTTGATCGTGAAGACGGTCTCGCCGGAAGCGAGCGCCGTCAACGCGGGCATCGAGCCTTTGTACGCGACGGCCACGGCCTTGATTCCCGCGGCCGCGGTGAACATTTCCGTGGCGAGATGCGCGCCGCTGCCCATCCCGACCGTCGCATACGTGAGCTCGTTGGGCCGCCGGCGGGCGAGCGCGACAAGGTCCGCAACCGTTTTTACCGGCAGGGTCGAAGCAGACATCAGATAAAACGGATTCACGGTGCAGTTGACGATCGGCGCGAACGCGGTCGCGGCATCGTAACTGAGTTTGCGATACAGATATCCCGCCGTGTACGTGCTCATCGAATGCATGATGAGTGTGTAGCCGTCAGGCGGGCTTTTCGCCACGAAGGCGCCGGCGATGGTACCGGTCGCGCCGGGACGATCTTCCACGATGAAAAGCTGCCCATAGGATTCATTGAGCTTTTGCGAGACCATCCGCGCCAGCACATCCGTTGAGCCGCCCGCGGGAAACGGCACAATGGTTCTCACGGTTTTGGCGGGATAGTTTTGCGCTGCAACCGGGAAGGCCAGCAAGGCCAGCAGTACGCTCAACAGACGTTTCATGTCGTCCTCCTCATAGGCAGATCGAATTCACTTTAGCGTGAGCCGGACGATTTGTCGACAGTCGGGTTGCATCCCGGCCCGCCTCTGCGAATTCATTCCCGTATGAAAGCGCCGGCGGCTCCGGTATGATTTGCTCGCGCCACAAATACGCAACGAAAGAAAATGGAACTCAAACTCAAGGGCCGTACCGCGTTTGTCACAGGCGCGAGCCGCGGCATCGGCCGGGCAATTGCCATCGCGCTGGCGGCCGAAGGCGTGCATCTGGCGCTGTTCGGACGGGATGTCGCCCGCTGCGAGGCGCTCGCGCATGAATTGCGAACCGCGCAGGCTGGATTGCGCGTCATCGTGGTGGCGCTCGATCTTGGGCAGCCCGCAGCGATCAAGCCGGCGGTTGCCGCGGCGATCGGGCAATTGGGCGGCGTGGACATTCTGGTGAACTGCGCGGGCGGCGCATACCGGGGACGGCTGAACGACATACCCGACGATGCATGGGAACGCTATTTCGCGGTCAAACCACTGGGCCTCATCCGCATGACTCGCGAAACGCTGCCGCATCTCAGGAAATCCGGGCAGGCGCGCGTGATCAATATCTCGGGGACACGCGGGCGCGAGCCGGGCGGGGTTTCCGTAATGTCGGGTCCCATCAATCTGGGCACGTTGAGCATCACGAAAGCGCTCGCGAACGAATTCGGGCAATACGGAATCACGGTCAACGCGATTTGCCCGGGCTCGACGGATACCGGGCGGTGGACGGAGCTCGTCACTATCACCGCACGCGAGCGCGGAGTTTCGATCGACGAGGCGAAACAGCATCTGGTGGCCGACGTGCCGATGGGGCGCGTGGTGGTACCCGATGACATTTCCGACCTGGCGGTTTTCCTCGCGTCGGCGCGCTCCGGCATGATCACGGGGTGCGCGATCAACGTCGACGGCGGACGCACGCGCGGCATCTAGCGGAATTTCAACGCGCGCCCAAGCCTAAGTTGCGCCGACCCTGATTAATACTCAAGCGCCGGCGTCGGACAATGTTGCGGCATCGGTATGCTTTTTGAGGAAACGCAGCGTCACGCGCGCGCTGGCGTCAGGCGCGCTGCCGGAGACGTGGTAGCCATCCACGTCCAGCGCCGCGATCTCGGCATGCGGCAGGCCTTCCCGGTATAGGTCGATGTCCGTCTTGCTGTAAGCGCGGCGCGGGGTGGTCGTGGTGAGCACCAGCGCCGGGCATTTCACTTTATGCAGGTCTTTCGCGACGTCGATGGTGCTGACCCAGCGCAGGTAAACATGCGCGGTCGCGAGCGCGGTCGCTCCCATCATGTCGACCCACCAGTCGATGCCGGCCGGCGGCATGCTGGCGCCCAGCCGCGGCGGCATGGTCATACTCGCCCAGCTGCGCACGCCGTGCCTTTCCATGTGCTCGATCCACACCCGCGGCTGCGGCGGGTCGAGCGGCGTCGAAGCGAGCGTGATGGTCTTGACGAGACCGGGCCGCATCGCGGCGAGCTCGATCGCCACGAGACCGCCGCTCTTCGCGCCGACTACGTGCACGGGCGCACCGGCCTGCGCTTCGATCACGCGCGCAATGTTGCCGACGAAAAGCCCGGTGGTAAAGGTGAAATCATCGGCGACTGCGCTCGATTTGCCGAAGCCGAGTTGATCGAAGCGGATCACGCGGTAGTTGCGCGCGAGATGCGGCACCCACGCCCGGTAGGCGGTGGTATTCTCGCTGAAGCCGTGGATCATGACGACGGTTTCGGGTTTCTTCCACGCGTCGGTCCAGTCGTCGATTTCGTAGTAAAGGCGCTGCCGGGGCGAGATTTCGAGATAAGCCATGCGTGACCCTGCGTACGGAATGCCCGATTGTATATTGCGGATCGCGGTGCATCCAGCTACGATGCTCCCGATGCGAACAGCCACCTTGGTACTGTCACTCGTTGCGTTGCCGGCCGCAGGCAACGCTCTGGCGGCAGCACCGTTTCCCTCGCGTCCGATACGCCTCGTGGTGCCGGCCGGCGCCGGCGGCAACACCGACACCTTCGGGCGCATCGTCGCCGAGAAGCTGCGTGCGCCGCTCGGCCAGCAGGTCATAGTCGACAATCGCCCCGGCGCGGACGGCATCGTCGGCTCCGACATCGTCGCCAAAGCCAACCCCGACGGCTATACGCTGCTGATGGCGTTTCCCTCGCATCCGGTGAACCCGTTCCTGCACGAGAAGATGCCTTACGACACGGTGAAGGACTTTGCGCCGATCACGATGGTCACATCGGTCACGCAGGTGCTGCTGGTGAATCTGAAGGTGCCCGCGAAGTCCGTCAGGGAACTGATCGCGCTCGCGGCGGAGAAACCGGGCGCGTTGAACGCCGGCGCGGTGGCGCGCGGCAGCCTCGGCGACTTGTCCACCGGATTGTTCGAAGCGCAGGGCAAGGTGCGGCTCGTGCACGTCAACTACAAAGGCGCGCCGCAAGTGATGACCGCGCTGATCGCGGGCGAAATACAGGTCTACTTCAGCGCGCCGGTGGTCGCCATTCCGCAAATAAAGGCCGGACGCGTGCGCGCGCTCGGCGTCAGCACCAAGACGCGGCTCGCCACGTTGCCCGATGTGCCGACCATTGCGGAGTCAGGGCTGCCCGGCTTTGACGTTGTCGGCTGGAACGGCATTCTCGCGCCGGCGAAAACACCGCGCCCTGTCATCGACCGTCTCAACGCGGCGATCGTGAAAGTCGTGCGCTCCCCCGAGATGGAAGCGGAAACCGCCGCGCAGGGCATCGCCGGGATCGGCAACACGCCGGAAGAATTCGCCCGCGTGATCCGCGCCGACATGGCGAAGTGGAAGGCGCTCCTGACGAGCACGTCACGCAAAGCCGAGTAACGCGCGCCACAGTAAATCGTTACGCTGACCTGGCAACGGGAGCCGGGTGGTACAATCCCGATTGTTCGGCGACGAAAAGCAGTTTCGGGAGAGCCAGATTCTAATATCGGGGGACGCATGAGTGCTCGCGGCATAGACACACTTTTTCATTTTTCCTTCGCGGTGAGCGATCTCGATCAGGCGCGCAGGTTCTACGGCGAACTGCTCGGCTGCCCCGAAGGACGCAAGCTCAAGGGCCGCGCCGATTTCAACTTCTTCGGCCATCACATCGTCGCGCATCTCTCGCCCGATGATATCGTGGGCGACAAGGGCTCGAAGCTCAAGGCCGGCGGCGGCACGCCGATGCGTCACTTCGGGGTGGTCATGCCGCTCGACGTTTTTCAGTCGACCGCGCAGCGCCTCACCGCAGCGGACGTGGACTTCATCCTCAAGCCCGAAACGCGCCAGGCCGGAACGGTACGCGAGCAGATGCTGATGACGTGCCGCGACGGCTGCGGCAATGCAGTCGAATTCAAGGGGCTGCGCAACATCACCGACGTCTACGCCGGGGACTAGCGCCGGTCAAAGCGGTCGACGGCGCTGACCACCGTCACTTGTCGCCACCGATCCCCGCCGCCTTGATCAGGCGCTCCCACCGGCTCGTATCCTGCCGCGTATAGCGCTTGAGTTCTTCCGGGCCGAAACTCACGATCATTCGAGAACGATATTCGTCTCGCGGATGATCTTCTGCCACTTCGCCGTGTCAACACGAAGCGTGTCGGCAAGCGATCGGGGCCCCTGTATCGCGAGCTCGACCCCTTCGCGCGCAAGCGCAGATTTCACATCCGGAATGTCGGCGGCCTTGCGGATCTCGCTGTAGAGTTTATCGACGATGGGGGCAGGCGTATTCTTCGGCGCGAACATTCCGTACCACGTCACGGAGTCGAACCCGGGCAAGCCGGATTCCGAAATGGTCGGAATTTCGGGAGCGGCGGCCGAGCGATGCCCGCTCGTGACGGCAATCGCGCGCAAGCGTGAAGATTTGACGTGCGGCAGTACCGGCGCAAGAGCTGTGATGACCAATTGCGCCTCGCCGCTCACCGTGCTGGTAACTGCAGGCGCTCCGCCTTTATAGGCGACGTGAGTGACACTGATGCCAGCTTCGCGGCTGAACAGCTCTATAGTGAGATGCTGGACCGAACCAATGCCGGTGGACGCGAACATGAGCTGCTTCGGCCTCGCCTTCGCAAGTCCGATGAGATCTTTCACGGAAGTCGCGGGAAACGACGGGTGCGCGGCTACGATGAGCGGCGCAATACCGACGAGCGTCACGGGCGTGAAATCGCGCACCGGGTCGTATGGGCGCTTGCTCCCGAGAAATGGCGCGATCGAAACCGCTCCGGAAGAGGCGAGCAGCAGCGTATAACCGTCAGCCGGAGCCGCTGCCGCGATCTGACCTGCGACAATGCCACCCGCACCGGGTCGATTGTCGACGATGAACTGTCGAGCCAACGACAGCGACAGCTTTTGCGTGACCATGCGCGCGATGATGTCGGGCGCTGTCCCGGGCGGACCCGGCAAGAGAACCCGCACGGGCTTGCTGGGATAGGTGTCACCTGCGTCCCGGGCGGCCGCGACGTTCGCAACCGACGTAACCATCAGCATCGACAGTCCGATAAGCACAAGTCTCATAGTCGCCTCCTCCTTCTCGCGCGCTCGGGTATCGAGCCTGGAAGTTTCACCGCATGTTGACACGCCATGGCCATGTTCGCAATGATGTGGTTTTACCGTCTCCATGCAAATCAGTTATGAAGATTGGAATGCGCGACGTCGAGTATTTCGCGGTGGTTGCCGAACACGGACACGTGGGGCGCGCAGCCGAAGCGCTGGGTTTGAGCCAGCCGGCGCTCAGTCGCAGTTTGCGCCGTCTGGAATCGTCCATGCAGGCGAAGCTCGTGACACGCACACCCAAAGGGGTCGAGCTGACGACGGTGGGCTCCGCACTGCTCAACCGCGTGCGCCACCTTCGGTTGGCGGTGGACGACGTCGTGCGCGAAGCCGGTGACCTGAGCCGGGGAGCTGCAGGGCATTTGCGCATCGGTGTCGGCCCGGTGATCGCGGAACACTTCCTGCCTCGGGCCTGCAGCGCGTTGTTCAAGAGCGCGCCGAAAATCACAGTGAAGACCACGATCGCGCACCATCACGTGCTGTTGCCGGCTCTGCTTAACGGCGAATTCGACCTGCTTCTGAGCGGTATCCCGACAGCAGACCATCCGAGCCTCGCACACGAGCATCTCTACGACGATGAATTCGCGATCATTGCATCCACCCTTCACCGCCTGGCCGCACGGAAATGGGTAACGCTCGCCGATCTCATGCTGGAACGGTGGGCATCATCGTCTCAGAACGTCGCATGGCAAAGTCTGCAGCGCGCATTCGAACAGAACAGACTGGCACTCCCAAACCTGGCCTTGGACGTAAGTGCCACGTTACTTATGCTGCAGGTCGTCGCTGCCTCCGACCTGGTAGGCTTCGCGTCCAAGGGTGTGCTGCAACAGGCGCAGCCGCGTTTGCGGGTGGTGGAGCTCCGCGTAAAGGGGCTGCAATGGAGTCGACGCGTCGGCGTGAGCTACCGGAACAATGCGTATCTCTCGCCCGCAGCACTGCGATTCATTGAGATCGTCAAATCAATCGCGAAGGACATCGCCCAAGACAAGGCATGAGTCGGAAGACGTGATCGCTCCTCGAAAGAAGGTCCCGTGTACATTCTGTAAAATCAATGCTCCTGTCGGCGGCGTCCGGTGCCAATGCAACGCTGCAGTGATGACCACCGTCACTTGTCGCCACCAATCCCCGCCGCCTTGATCAGGCGCTCCCACCGGCTCGTATCCTGCCGCGTATAGCGCTTGAGCTCTTCCGGGGTCATCGGCGTTGGCTCCAGACCTTGCGCCGCCAGCCGGTCGTGGCTTTCGGGATCAGCGAGGGCCTTGACGATCTCTGCGTTGAGGCGCCTGATGATCGCGTCAGGCGTGCGCGCGGGCGCGAAGATGGCGTACCACGTCACCAGCTCGAAGCCCGGCAGAGTATCCGCGATCAGCGGCGTGTCCGGTATCACTGCCGAACGTTTGGTCCCACCCGTTCCGAGCAGCCGCAGCCTTCCGCCCCGCACATGCGCGAGCACCGTTGGCATGCTGGTGAACAGGATGTGCACTTGCCCCGAGATGAGATCGGTCACGGCGGGCGCCGTCCCCTTGTACGGGACGTGCACCAGTTTGATCCCGGCGAGCGATTGAAAAAGCTCGCCGCCCAGATGCGGCGAGGTGCCGGTGCCCACCGACGCGAAATTGAGTGCGCCGGGCTTCGCTTTCGCGAGCGCCACGAGCTCGCCCACCGAATTGGCCGCGACCGAAGGATGCACCACCAGCACCTGCGGGCTTTGCACCAGCATGCTCACCGGCGCGAAATCGCGGTGCGGATCGTAAGGGACCTTCGGCAGTATCAGCGGCGCAAGAAACGTCCCCCCGCCGGTACCGAACAACAGCGTGTAGCCGTCGGGCGCGGCGCGCGCGACGAGCTCGCTGCCGATGATCGTGCCCGCGCCCGGGCGGTTATCGACGACGACCTGCTGGCCGAGCGACTGCGAAAGTTTCTGGCCGACGGTGCGGCCTACGAAATCGGTCGGCCCGCCCGGCGGATAAGGAATGACCAGGCGTATCGGCCGCGTGGGATACGGCTGGGCCGCAAGGGTCTGCGCGACGAGCAATATCGACACCGCACCCCACCACTGCATAGAACGCATGCGCGCCTCCATAGAAAAAAAACATTCACACCAGCGCCGGCATTACCTCGCGCGAGAACAGCTCCATCGAGCGCAGCACGCGCTGCTGCTCCATGTCGCCGAGCATGAGCGGGAACGTTCCGATGTCCGTGGGTAATCCTCATTATTTCTCAAACCGCAGATTCGCTTCCTTCACCAGCCGCTGCCACTTCGCGATTTCGGACTTGATGTGCGCATTGAACTGCTCGGGCGAGCTGCCGATGGGCGTCGAGCCGTCCGCGGCCAGGCGTGCCGCAACGTCGGGCTGTCGGAGCGCTTCGACGATCCCCGCGTTCAGCTTTCTCACGATCGGCTTCGGCACCTGTGACGACGTGATCACGCCGTACCACTGGTCGACTTCGTAGCCGGGCACGCCGGACTCGGCAACGGTCGGCAAATCGATGGACGGCGAACGCTTCGCAGCCGTAATGGCAATACCGCGCAGCCGCCCGGCCTGTATTTGCGAACGCGTACCGATCAGGGAGCCGAACCCGAGCTGGACTTCGCCCGACAGCATGGCGGGAATTACCGCGGCCGTACCTTTGTATGGCACGTGCACGTTTTTGACACCGGCCATGTGGTTGAACAGTTCGCCGGCGAAGTGCTGCAGCGTGTTGCTGCCGGAGGAGCCGAAATTGAGCTTGCCGGGATTTGCCTTGGCGTATGCGATCAGCTCCTTGAGCGTTTTCGCGGGCACTGACGGATGGATATACACCACGTAAAAAAGCGAGGTTGCCTGCGAGATGCCCTGCAGGTCCTTGACCAGGTCGTACGGCAGGGTCGAGTTGGTCGCTGAATTGACGGAGTTCGAGGCTGAAATCAGGCAAATCGTGTAGCCATCCGGAGTGGCTTTCGCGGCGAAATCGACGCCGATCGCCCCCCCTGCCCCGGTGCGGTTGTCCGTGACGACCTGGTGGCCCCATTTTTCGCTGAGCTTCTGGGCGATGGTGCGGGCCGTAATATCCGTGCCCGCCCCCGGCGCGAACGGCACGATAAAGCGTATCGGCTTGTGCGGGTAGTTGGCAGCGGGGTCGTTTTGCGCCGCGTGCGGCGCTGTCGCAAGGAATGCCGAAGCAGCCGCGGCCGCGAGGAATCGAACGATGTGTTTGAACATGACTTGCTCCTGGTTTATCCGCCAGCATCCTGTTGCCAATGGCACGCGAAGTCAAGCTCAGCGCCAGCGCGTAGGGCACGGATTCATCGCGCCGGATCAAACTGCCGTGTGCCGATCGCTGCTTTTCCGGTCACGCTTCGCGAGTTGCCGCGCCGGAATGACCCCCATCAGCGCGACCACGCCGAGGCTCGCGAATGCAAGTCCCCAGGCCATGAGTTCGCCGCGGCCCCCGGCCAGGTCCAGAACCGCACCGAATATCGCGGGCGAAATGAACCCGGTCCCGAAACCGAGCAGCGAGTACAGCGCCATGGTGGCCCCACGCTGCGCGGGCTCAGCGGCGTTCACCACGCCGGCAGTCATGGTGCCGGCATCGATACCGACGAAATACATGTGCACCACGGCGAACACCAGCAACCCGAGCCATGGCGCGCCCGCGAGAAAACCGATGGCGCAGCTCATGACCGCCGATACTGCCGCGCCTATGGTCATCATGCGGGCCCGGCCGACGCGCAACGCGAACTCGTTGCCGCTCACGCTGGCGACCGGCCCGATCAGGATAATGAGCGCAGCCGTCAATGCCATGGAACCCGGCGCGCTGTCGGCGCCACTGCGCAGACTGGCGGCAAAGGTGAGGAAGGCCACCAGCCACGTGCGCGTCGCGTGGATCTCCCAGGAATGCGCGAGCGCGGCGAACAGATACGGGCGCACCGCGGCATTGCGCAACACGGGCCTGAAGTCGAGCAGCGCGCGGCGCGCCGCCGCTTGAGGTGTCGATGCCCTGAGCGCGAACACGACGATCGCAGCGGCCAGCAACGGTCCGGCGCTGGCGGCCAGAAAAGCGCTCCGCCAGCCAAAGGCGCCGGCAATCGCGCCGCACAGGATCAGCGAGCCGCTGGTTCCGACACCAAACACCGCACCGTAAATGGCCGCGCCGCGGCCCCGCCATGGGCCATCCACACGGTCGGTCAGCGCTTTCATGCCGGGAATGTAGGTTCCAGCAAGGCCAATGCCGATCAGCGCCTGGCACAGCAATGCCGACCAGAATCCGCTCGCAAACCAGAAAAAACCCAACGCCCCGCTTGCGGCGACGAGTGCGGCCACCGCGTACACCCGCCGCGCGTCGACCCGGTCGGTCAGCGATCCGAGTATAGGCACGCTCACCATGTAACCGCCGAGCACGGTCCCGCTGATCAAGCCGGCCTGGGAATTATTCAGCCCGAACTCGGACGCCATCACCGGCAGCAGGGCCGCAAAGCCGGAAAACGCCGTCATGCTCAGCATTTCCGCAAAGCAGATCGTCGCGATGATGCGTCCGGCGGGTGTGCTCACGTGCAAATCGGCTCTGGCATCAGTCGATTGTATCTCCCCGTAACGCAGAATCGAATAAGGAATCCGCCGGGGCTGCTAGAATTCGGCACAGTCTACCCGTGAGCAAACCATGACCCAGCCCGCAATCGAACGTGATCCTCTGATGAAAACCGAAACCCGTGACGGCATGACGATCGATTGGGATGTCCCGATCGCAATGGAGGACGGGTTATTGCTGCGCGCCGACGTGTTTCGCCCGGTGGCCGATGGCAGATACCCGGTCATCATGACGCATGGCCCCTACGCGAAGGGCCTCGCGTTCCAGATTACCTTCAAGAGCATGTGGGACCGGATGGTGGCGGCGCACCCGGATGTGCCCGCCGGCTCGAGCAACAAGTATCAGAACTGGGAAGTCGTCGATCCGGAGAAATGGGTGCCGCATGGGTACGTGTGCATACGCGTCGATTCACGCGGCGCGGGCCGTTCGCCGGGCCGCATGGAGGTGTGGTCGCCGCGCGAGACCCGGGATTTCCACGACTGCATCGAGTGGGCGGCGGCACAGCCCTGGAGCAACGGCAAAGTCGGGCTCGACGGGATTTCCTATTACGCGATGAATGCGTGGCAGGTCGCCTCGCTGCAGCCGCCGCACCTTGCGGCGATCTGCGTATGGGAAGGAGCCGCGGACTTCTACCGCGACGTCTACCGGCACGGCGGCATCGTCAACATGATGCCGCTGCGATGGTACCCACGACAAGTCGTCAGCGTGCAACACGGTGTCGGCGAACGCGGCGCCAAGAGTGTCGTCACGGGAGAACTGGTTGCGGGTCCCGAGACGCTCGCCGACGAAGAACTGGCGCGCAATCGTGGCGACCTCGAAAAGGACGTGCTCGCGCATCCGCTCGACGACGAATATTACAAGGCGCGCTCGCCGGTATGGGACAAGGTCACGGTACCGCTGCTCTCCGCGAACAACTGGGGCGGGCAGGGTCTGCATCCGCGCGGCAATTGCGAGGGTTACCTGCGCGCGGCCTCCAGTCAGAAGTGGCTGGAGTGCCACGGCCTCGCGCATTGGCCGCATTTCTATACGGACTACGGACGCGGGCTGCAGAAGAAGTTCTTCGATTACTTCCTGAAAGGTGAAAAGAACGGCTGGGACCGGCAGCCGCGCGTGCAGCTGCAGGTCCGCCACCCGGGAGAGAAGTTCGTCCAACGGCACGAGAACGAGTGGCCGCTCGCCCGCACGCAATGGACGAAGTTTTTTCTCGAGCCGGGCGGCCGCGGTTTGCAACGCGAAGCACCGGCCGCCGAGACGAGCATCGCGTATGAAACAACCGGCGACGGCTTGACGTTTTCCACCTCGCCGCTGAAAGAACCGCTGGAAATCACCGGACCCGTCGCGTGCAAGCTGTTTCTCTCATCGGCGACGCGCGATGCGGACGTTTTCGTGGTGCTGCGCGTCTTCGACCCGGACGGAAAAGAGGTGACGTTTCAAGGCGCGCTCGATCCGCGCACACCCGTCGGCCAGGGATGGCTGCGCGCGTCTCATCGCAAACTCGACCCGCACCTGACCAAACCCTATCGGCCCTATCACACTCATGATGAGAGCCAGCCGCTCGCGCCCGGCGCGGTTTATGAACTCGACGTCGAAATCTGGCCCACGTGTATCGTGGTGCCGCGCGGATATCGCGTAGCGCTGACGGTTCGCGGCAAGGATTACCAGTTTGACGGGCCGCCGATCGTGATTCCGCATGCGTTCTATACGTTCACGGGAGTCGGGCCGTTTTTCCACACGCACCCGCAGGATCGCCCGGCCGAAATTTTCGAGACCGCGAACGCGCTGCATTTTGGCGCGGCACGGCAGCCTTACCTGCTCCTGCCGGTCATTCCGCCGAAATAGCAGCTCCAGCAGTTAGTCGAGATTCGCCGCAACGGCCATTATTTCGTCATGCCGGCGCAAGCCGGCATCCAGTAACAGACGTTGATACGCGCGAAGGGCGTTCGCTGAACCAGCACTTTCGTTGCCGCGCCTTTTGGTGGTAGGGTAGCGGCGTGAGTCCGACTCCGATGCCATCGCACAAGCCGGGAACCGCCGGCACGCCGCTTGCCGGCGTCACGGTCATCGATCTCGGCCAGATTTATCAGGGTCCTTACGCGGGGCTGCTGCTTGCCAAAGCCGGCGCCGACGTGATCAAGCTTGAGCCGCCGGCCGGTGAGCCGGGGCGGGCACGCGCTCCAGCCGGCAAGAGCACTTCACTGCCGATGGCGATGCTGAATTCGAACAAGCGCGACATCACGCTCAACCTCAAGAGCGAACGCGGGCGTGAACTGCTGAAAGCGCTGGTGAAGCGGGCCGACGTCGTGCTGGAGAATTTCGCGCCCGGCGTCATGGACCGCCTCGGCGTAGGCTATGCCGTGCTGCGCGAGGTCAATCCGCGGATCATCTACGCCACGGGTACCGGCTACGGGCTTTCCGGTCCCGATCGCGACAGCCTCGCCATGGACGTGACCGTGCAGGCGGCCTCCGGCATGATGAGCGTCACGGGATATCCCGACGGTCCGCCGCTGAAAGCGGGGCCCACGGTGGTCGATATCTCGAGCGGTACCCACCTCTATGCCGGCATCGTCACCGCGCTTTACGAGCGCGAGCGCACCGGCAGCGGCCGCCTGGTCGAGGTTGCGATGCAGGAATGCGTCTACCCGATGCTTGCCACCATCCTCGGCGCCTATTACAACTCGGGCGGCAAGAAAGTGCCGCCGCGCACGGGCAACCTGCACGGCGGGCTCGCCCTCGTGCCCCACAATGTTTACGCGGCGAAAGACGGCCACATCGCACTGCAATGCGTGCTCGAGGAGCATTGGACGAAGCTGCTACGCGCGATGGGACGCGCGGATGTCAAAGACGATCCGCGCTTCGCCACCAACGCCGCGCGGTGCAGGAATCAGGCCGCAACCGACGCGCTCGTGACTGAATGGACAATGCAGCACGGCAAACTGGAAATTTTCGAGATCACGCGGCGTCACCGGATTCCGTGCGCGGCGGTGCGCGACGTGGTCGAAGTGATGAACGACCCGCACATGCACGAGCGCGGCGCGCTGGAATGGATCGACCATCCGGAACTCGGCCGCATCGTCGTGCCGAGGACGCCGCAACGTCTGCACGGCGCGCCGCAAGTGCCGACCGTGCCGAGCCCCCGGCTCGGTGAGCACAACGCCGAAATCTATGGCGGCTGGCTCGGGCTTTCGATGGCCGAGATCGCCGACTTGAAACGCGGCGGAGTTATCTAGCCCACGCCTCGCGTCTTGTATGGGAGCTCCATCATAAAGGAGGATCGCACATGTTGAAAATGAGGTTATTCCAGGTTGTCGCAGTCGCTGCCGCTTGCCTTGCGGCGCCCATCGCAGCATCGCAGGACGCGTTTCCGGAGAGGCCCGTAAAGATTGTCGTTCCGTATCCGCCGGGTGGGCTTACCGACGTTGCGGTGCGCGTTTTCGCGGACGGCCTCAGCAAATTGCTCGGGCAACAATTCATCGTCGAATACAGAGCGGGGGGAGGCACCAACATTGGGGCATCGTACGCAGCTCATTCTGCTCCAGATGGCTACACGTTGTACGCGGCCAATTTTGCCTCTAATGCGGTGAACAAATGGCTTTACAAAAAACTGTCGTACGATCCCGAAAAAGACTTTGCGCCGGTTGCCCTGATGACCCTTTCGCCCCAGTTTCTCGTGGTGCATCCGTCGGTGCCCGTGAAATCGGTCAGGGATCTGGTGCTCCTGGGAAAGAAGAACCCGGGGAAATTAACTTATGGATCTCCAGGCATTGGTTCGCCCAATCACATAGCCGGTGAACTGTTCCGGACGCAAACGGATATCAAGGTTGTGCATGTTCCGTACAAGGGTTCAGCCATGTCAAGCCTCGCTCTTGTGGGTGGCGAAACCGACTATATATTTGATGCAACCGCCATGACGTACGTCCACGCAGGAAAGCTCAAGGTTCTTGCGGTCGCCTACACCAAACGCTGGCCTACCGAACCGGATGTTCCGTCGATGGCCGAACTCGGCTATCCGGGCATTTCGGTGGAGCCCTTTTTTGCGCTGGTCGCGCCTGCGAACACCGCAGTGGCAATTCGGCAAAAACTGAACGACGCGGCCCGTATTGTTGGCAAGCGCCCGGATGCGGCTACCAAACTGGCCCCGGTTGGATTGATACCCCAAGCCCTTACCCTGAAAGAGACCGACGACTTCCTGCGCGATCAAAGCACCAAATGGGCGCCAGTAGTGAAAGCTTCAGGCGCGCAAGTGGACTAGCAGCGGATGCAACACTCTCACACCTGTCCTTATGTGTTTTGCATCATGCTGCTGGCGGCCGCGCCCCGCCTTTTGTCATGGGGTTCCATCATAAAGAAGGATTACACATGTTCAGAATGACGTTTTTTCAATCCGTTGCACTCGTTGCCTCTTGCCTGGCGGCGCCCATCGCATCATCGCAAACCGCATATCCGGACAAAGCGGTAAAGATTGTGGTTCCGTATCCGCCGGGCGGGGCCACCGACTCGGCGGCGCGCGTTTTCGCGCAAGGCCTCAGCGAACTGCTGGGGCAGCAATTCATCGTCGAAAACAGAGCGGGAGCAGGCACCAATATTGGAGCGGCGTACGTGGCTCATTCCGCTCCGGATGGCTACACGTTATACGTGGCCAATTTCGCGTCCAACGGGGCGAACAAATTCCTGTACAAAAAGCTCGATTTCGATCCCGACAAAGATTTTTCGCCGGTCGCGCTGATGACTCTTTCGCCCATGTTTCTGGTGGTGCATCCGTCAGTGCCGGCGAAATCGGTCAAGGAGCTGGTGCTTTGGGGAAAGAAGCATCCGGGGAAACTGACTTATGGCTCCACCGGTATCGGTTCGCCCAACCACCTGGCCGGCGAGCTGTTCCGGATGGAAACTGGTATCAAGGTCGTGCATGTTCCCTACAAGGGTTCGGCCATGTCCAGCCTCGCTCTTCTGGGCGGCGAATCCGACTACATATTTGACGCAACCGCCATGATGTACGTGCATGCAGGAAAGCTGAAGGTTCTTGCCGTTGCGTACACCAAACGCTGGCCTACCGAACCGAACGTGCCATCGATGGCAGAATCCGGTTATCCCGGCGTTTCGGTGGAACCCTTCTTTGCGCTGGTCGCTCCTGCGAATACTCCACTGGCCATTCGGCAAAAATTGAATGACGCAGCGCGCGTCATTGGAAAACGCCCGGATGCGGCTGCCAAACTGGCCCCAATCGGAGTAATACCGCAGTCACTTACTCTGAAAGAGACCGCCGACTTCCTGCTCGATCAAGGCAGCAAGTGGGGACCAATAGTGAAGGCCTCAGGCGCGCAGGTGGACTAGCGGCAGAAAAACCAATTCCCTCCCCCTCGATGGGGGAGGGCCAGGGTGGGGGTGAGAATCACAACGACTCGCAACGTTGTCACCCCCATCCCAACCTTCCCCCGTCAAGGGGTAAGGAGTTTGTTTGGGGATGAAATGACGATCGGATTGCCCGATGAGTACCGCATGCTGCAGGAGCTCGCGGCGAAGTTCGTCGACAACGAGCTGATGCCGCTGGAGTCCGCGGTGCTCGCGCGCGAGACGAGCGGGCAGCCGCTCGAGCTCACCGACGAGGAGGAAGCGCCGCTCTTGGCCAAGTGCCGCGAGCTCGGCCTGTGGGGCCTCGACGTGCCTGAAGAGATCGGCGGCGCGAATCTGCCGGCGGTGGCGCGGATGGGCGTCTACGAGGAACTCGGCCGCACCGTAACGCCTTTCACTTTTCCGCCGGATTCGCCCAACTTGCACATGCTGCTGGCAACGGCGGACGAACGCCAGCGCCAGCGCTACCTCGAGCCCTACGCGCGCGGCGAAATGCGCTCGGCGATCGCGGTTTCCGAACCCGGCGCCGGCGCCGACCCCGCCGCCATGACTACGCGCGCGGTAAAGGATGGCGATTACTGGGTCATCAATGGCCGCAAGATCTGGGTCAGCTTCGTGAAGGCAGCCGACTTCACGATCCTGATGGCACTCACCGATCCCGCCAAAAAAGCGCGCGGCGGCATCACCGCGTTTATCGTCGAGAAAGGCACACCTGGATTCATCATCGAGCGCGAGATCGCGATGCTCGGGGGCGCGCGCACTTACGAGATCGTGTTGGACAACTGCCGGCTGCACCAGGATCAGGTGCTCGGCAAAGTCGGCGATGGCTTCGGCCCCATGCAGCTGCGCCTCACCGTGCGGCGGCTCGAGATGGGCGCGTGGTGCGTCGGCATGGCGCGGCGCGCGCTCGACATGCTGATCGCGCACGCCAAGCTGCGGAAGACCTTCGGCACCCTGCTCGCCGATCGCCAGGCGATTCAGTGGTGGATTGCGGATGCGGCCACGCAGATACACGCCTGCCGCCTGATGATCATGGACGCCGCCGCCAAGCTCGACGCCGGTGAGGACGTGCGCACCGTAGCTTCGATGGTGAAAGTGTTCGGCACCGAGATGGCGACCGAGGTGATCGATCACGCCATGCAGGCCTTCGGCGCGATGGGCATGGCCAAGGAAATGCCGTTGCAGCAGATGGCGCAGCGGGTGCGCGTGATGCGTATCTTCGAAGGACCCTCCGAAGTGCACCGCATGGTGATCGCGCGGCGCATTCTCAACGCGGCCAGGTGATCCCCGGGCAATCCACGGAGAATTGCAGATGGTGTAGGGTGCGCTTGCGCACCATCCGGTAATCGGTGCGCAAGCGCACCCTACATCGAAAATTACAACTCGCCAAGCTGCTTGAGAAACTCCCGCAGCCTGATCAGTTTCACATTCGTCTCCTGCGTGATCTCTTCGGGCGTGCGGCCGCCGTAGTCGAAAAACCCTTTCCCGCTCTTGACGCCGAGCCGGCCTGCCGCCACCAGGGCATCCATGGTTTCCGAATTGACGCGGTGCGGCGGCGAGCGGTAGAGCCCGTTGCCGTAGCTGCGCTGAATCTGATCGACGCCGGCAAAGTCCACTTTCTTCACCACACCCAGGATCGGCATCCGCATGCCGAAGCTCGCCTTGGTCGCCATGTCGATGTCCTCCGCCGTGGCGTAGCCGTTGTCCAGCAGGAACAGCATCTCGGCGGTCAGCGCGCTTTGCAGGCGGTTGGCGACGAAACCCGGCAGGAATTTTGAAATGACGATGGGCTTCTTTCCCGCTGCGATCAGCAGTGCCGTCACGGCATCGACGGTGGCCTGCGAAGTTTGCACTCCGCGCACCACTTCCACCAATGGCACGATGTGAGGCGGGGCGAACCAGTGCGTGATGAGCACCTTGTCCGGTCGTCCCGTTGCGACGAAACTGTAGATGTCCATGAAAGAGGTGTTGCTCGCGAGGATCGTCCGCGGCGGGCACACCTTGTCCAGCAGCGAGAACATCTGCTGCTTGGCCGCCTGATTTTCAGTGATCGCCTCGATCACGAAATCGGCATCCTCGCAGGCTGACTCGATGCGCGTGGCCGTGCGGATGCGCTCGAGCACGCTGCCCTCCTCGCCCTGCGCCAGCAATCCCAACTCCACCTCCGTTCTCAGGTTGCCGGCAATCCGGCTTTGCGCGCGGGACAGGATGGCTTCCTGCAAATCGTTCAGCCAGACGCGGTATCCCCGCTGCGCGAATACCTGCGCCAGCGAGTGGCCCATCGTGCCGGCGCCGATGACCGCTATCTTTCTTATCTCATGCATTTCCAATCTCCATTCGCCAATGATTACATCACCCGCCGTCATCATATTCCCAAACTCGGATCGGAGAGTATGATAGCCATCAGGGCCCGGCAAATTATGAACGACATCATCAACTGGTCACCGTGTCCGCGTCCTGCGCGCGTGACGCTCGAAGGACATTTCTGCCGTGTGGAGCCGCTCGACCCGCTACGCCATGGCGATGATCTGTTTGCGGCGTCGATGGCAGATGGGGCTGAGGACCGGTTTCGTTACCTGTCCGATTCGCCGCAGGACCGTGCGGGTTTCGAGGGCTGGCTCAAGCGCGCCGCCGCGTCGGAAGACCCGATGTTCTGTGCGGTAATCGACTTGACGAGCGGGCGCTGCGAGGGGCGACAAACCTTCATGCGAATTACTCCCGAACATGGCGTCATCGAGATCGGCAGCATTTTGTGGGGACCAGCCATTGCGCGAACCCGTGTTGCGACGGAGGCTTTGTTCCTGTTTGCCCGCTACGCATTCGACGAACTCGGGTATCGCCGCTTCGAGTGGAAGTGCGACACGCGCAATGAACCTTCGATGCGTGCCGCTCGCCGTTTTGGGTTTACGTATGAGGGCATTTTTCGGCAGCATATGGTGGTGAAGGGGCAAAGCCGCGACACGGCGTGGTTTGCCATCGTTGACGCGGAGTGGCCACTGCTGCGGAAGGCATTCGAGCGCTGGCTCGAACCGGCGAACTTCGACAGCCGGGGGCAGCAGAAGGTGCGGCTTGCCGAGCTGCGGGGGCTTGCCTAGCTCTATAGGCGCGTCTGTCGTTGACACCCCCATCCTGGCCTTCCCCCATCGAGGGGGAAGGAATCCCATTTATTTCGGGGGAATGATGGGCAGCAGCACGTACGGCATTTTCCCTGGCGCGAAGTGCAAGGTGTTCTTGCCGCCGAAAATTTCCGGCGGCCGGTCGTGCGCGCCGGTGTGGGTGAACGGGCCGACGCCTTTCATCGGGTACGGCGCATGCGCAACCCGCGCGTCGGTGCCGTCGTACTCGTAGTCCTTGCCGCGCACCGTGAGGCCGACGCGATGGCCGGGCGGCACCACGATGCAGGTGGGCCAGACTTCGATGTCGAGTTCCACCGGCACGCCCGGCGTGAGCGGCCATGCCTCGTCGTGGGTGTGATAAGGCCGGTACGGCAGGCTTTCGCGCGGATCGAGCTTGCGGTGTGAGGCGCGCAGCCAACCCAGTCCGACCGGCGTGCGTGGATCGTTGGAGCCGATGAACACGACTTCCTTGCCGGCAGGATCGAACACCCGCAGCACGATGAACAGGTCCGCGTCCGTGGTGTCGGACGACACCCACAGCTTGACCGCCACCGGCCCGGTGATCTCGGTGTCGCGAGTCATCGGCGGCGTCAGGAACGTCACGCCATCGCCCGTGGTCTCGTAGGTGAGTGCGGTCTCGATCTTCGGCAACTCGGTCGTCAGCGCCCGCTCCACCGGCAGCAGGTAGAAATTCATCCAGCGGGTGCGGGCGAGCGGCCATTCGTGCTCCGCGCGCAGCTCGAACTTTTCGCCCGGCCGGCGGATGTTGAGCGCGACCCGCGGTTGCTGCTCCCAGCCGGTGTTTTCACCCTTGAGGAAATGGCCGAAGAATTTTTTCTGCAGCGCGCATCCGTAGCTGCTGTAGAAGTGCGTGAAGTGCGTGTCGCCGTGCACCTCCAGCCACTTTTGTTTCGAGCCGGCGCGCAGAAAGCCCTCGAAGTTGCCGCGCGGATGCAACCCCTGCCCGCCCCAGTTGGCAGCGGACAGCATGGGCACTTCGATCTTCGAAAAGTCGGGCAGGCGCGCGCGGTAGTAATCGTCGAGCAAGCGGCGGCGCGCGGCTTCCCCGCCGACATCGGCGCGGTTCTTTCGGAGTTCTTCATCGGTGAGCGTCGCGGGTCCCGCGATGGTCTCGCCGGTAATCGGGTTGCGCGCGCCGCGCTCGCCCAAACCATGCTGCACGCTCAGGACCTGGCGGTTGTACCAGTCGCCGAGGAAATCGCAGAGTATGCCGCCGTGGCGAGTGAGTTCCCGGTAATAGTCCGACGAACCTTCCCAGATGCACAGCGCCGCGAGATGCGGCGGCCGCAGCGCCCCCACCTGCCACTGGTTCATCGCGTAGTAGGAAATGCCGTGGATGCCGACCTTGCCGTTGCTCCAGGGCTGGGTGCCGGCCCACTCGATGCATTCGTAGAAGTCGCGGGTCTCGCGCGGCGACCAGGAATCGATCACGCCCGGCGAGCGGCCGGCGCCGCGCGAGTCGATGCGCACGCAAACGTAGCCGTCGGGCACCCACTTCTCCGGATCGACCAGTTCCCAGTTCTGGTACTTGTTGCTCGATCCTTCGAGCGTTTCCGGGACTGCCTTGACGAGCCGCGTCCACTGGCTCTTGTAGCCTTCCCTGAAATCCAGGCCCTTGGCATACGGCCCGTAGCTCACGAGCACCGGATGCCTGCCGTCGCCGAGCGGACGGAATACATCCGCGCGCAACACCACTCCGTCATCAACCCTGATCGGAGCGTCCCATTCGATCCGCATGCCGTCACGTATTTCGCTTTTCATCTGTCCCGTCCTTGTGTGCCAAGTCTGAATATTGTCACCGACACAGATTATTTGCCATAGTGAGATGTAAAAGGTCATCATACGCAATATCAGGAATCCGCCATGAACATCATCGAAACCTGCCTGGCGCAGGCGCGCCGCTCCTGCAAGCGGCTCGTGCTGCCCGAAGGCCATGACGAGCGCATCGTGCGCGCGGCGCGGCGTCTGCAGGACGAGACAATCGCAAGGCCGATACTGCTGGGCAGCCCGGATGAACTTCGAGCAGCGGCGCAGCGCGCCGGCGTCGTGCTCGACGGCATGACAGTGATCGATCCGAAACGCAGTGACCGGATCGGCGTCTACGGCGAACTGTACGCGGCGGGACGCCCGAGTGCGAACGCCAGCGTCGCGCAGCGGCTGGTGAGCAAACCGCTGTTTCATGCGGGCATGATGCTCAAAGCGGGAGATGCCGACGCGATGATCGCGGGAGTCGACAGCACCACGGCGCGGGTGATCGAAGCGGGACTGATGACCGTGGGCCTCGCCGACGGAATCCGCACGCCGTCGAGCTTCTTCCTGATGATCGTGCCGGGTGCCTCCGGGCAGAGCGAGCGGACCTTCCTGTATGCGGACTGCGCGGTCAACGTCGACCCGGACGTCGAGGCGCTCGCCGACATCGCGCTCGCCTCGGCGCAAAGCTACCGCGCGCTGCTTGACGAGGAGCCGCGCGTGGCACTGCTGTCCTTCTCCACCAAGGGCAGCGCGCGCCACGCGCACACCGAAAAGATTTTGCAAGCGCTGGCAATCGCCAGAAAGCGCGCGCCGGAACTTGCGATCGACGGCGAGTTGCAGGCCGATGCCGCGCTGGTACCCGAGGTAGCGGCCAAGAAAGTGAAAGGCGCGAGCGCGGTGGCCGGCCAGGCGAATGTGCTGATATTCCCCGATCTCGACGCGGGAAATATCGCCTACAAGCTGACGCAGTATCTGGCCGGGGCGCGCGCGATCGGCCCGATTCTGCAGGGTTTTGCGCAGCCGCTCAGCGATCTATCGCGCGGCGCGAGCGTCGACGACATCGTCGCCACCGCAGCGCTCGTGCTCGCACGCGCGTGATCACCGCGTTAGCGCTGTTCGATCGGCACGTAGGGTCGCGGTTCCGCGCCGTTGTAGAGCGTCAGCGGCCGGAGCAGGATGTTGTTCTCGAACTGCTCGAGCACCTGCACCGTCCAGCCGGGCACGCGTCCCACGGCAAAAATCGGCACGAACAGGTCCTCCGGGATGCCGTTCAGGAAATACACGACGCCGGAATAGAAGTCCACGTTGACACAGACGCCGTGGCGCGCGTAGGGCTTCATCGCCGCGACGAGCGCCTCGAGGATCTGGTACCACTGCGGCTGACCCATTTCGCGCGACAGACGTTCGACGCCTGCGCGCATGTGACGGGCGCGCGGATCCTCGGCGCGGTAGACGCGGTGGCCGAAACCCATCACCGGCTCGCGGTTGGCGCGTTTGTTTTTGACGTACTCGGCCGCGTTCGCCGCATCGCCGATCTCCTGCGCCATGCGCATCACGTTCTCCGCCGCACCGCCGTGCGCGGGGCCGGAGAGCGCCGCGACCCCGGCGGTAATTGCGGCGTGCAGGTTGGCCTCGGTGCCCGCGACCACACGTGCCGCAAACGCCGAGGCATTGGAGCCATGTTCGGCGTGCAGGATCATGTCGATGTCCATCAGCTTCGCGGCGTCCGGGCTCGGTTCCGTGCCTTTCAACATGTAGAGAAAGTTGGCGGCGTGTCCCAGCTTCGGACTGGGCGGCACCGGCTCGCGGCCGTTGCGCAGCCGCTCGTGCGCGGCCACGATCATCGGCACCTGCGACGTGAGCCGGATGCCCTTGCGCAGGGTCGCTGCGTGCGAATTGTCGGCGACTTCCGCGTCGAACGCGGCGAGCGCGGACACCGCCGTGCGCAGCACGTCCATCGGATGGGCGCTTTTGACCGTGCGGATGATGTCGTAGATCGGCGCCGGCAGGCTGCGCGCGGCCTTCAGTTCCGCGGCGAACGCGTCGAGGTCGCCGCGCGTGGGCAACTCGCCTTTCATGAGGAGGTAGCAAGTCTCCTCGAAGGTCGAGTGCTCAGCCAGATCGTGAATCGAATAACCGCAGTAGCGCAGTTCGCCGGCGCGCCCGTCGATGTAGCAGACGCGCGAACGGTCGAAGTACACCCCTTTCAGGCCGCGATGGATCTCGATCTTCGCATCGTCTTCGCTCATGTTCGTCCCCTGCTCGTGACTTTGAGTGTTAACCGGCTGCGGCGCGGGCCGTTGCGGTCAGATTCTGCCGAGATACAGATAAAAACTTCGAAACCCGCCGGCCGCGTACCCGTAGCCGAAATACAGCGGGCCCACGTAGGTATCCATGCCGAAGAATAGCGAGCCCGATTTCTGCAGTCCGGTCGGACTGCCCGGCACCAGGGGGCTGCCAATGCGACCGGCTTCGAGCGAAACGCCGCCGTAGAGTCCTTCCAGCAAATCCTGTCGCGCCAGCTTGTGGTAATACATCGCCCGGCCGAACGCCAGTGATTGGCCCGCCAGCGCGCCGGTGCGAAAGCCCGATTGATTCAGAAAGCCCCCGGAGTGAAACTGGTCGTACGCCGGCAGCGTCGAACTGCCGATTTTGTCGCCGGCCTTGAGCGCGAAATTGAACGTATGGTCGCCCGCGCTGATGACGCGGGTGGCATCCACGCTCCATTTGGTGTACGCGTCGTCGGCGCCAAGCGCGCCGCGCGAACCGGTTATGCTCGCGGACGCCTGGTAACCGGCGCGCGGAAAAGTCGCGCTGTCGAGTTGATCGACGAACAAGCGCCCGATGTAGGCGCCTTGCGACACGGACCCGGTGCGCGGCGCGAGAACGCCCAGGCCCGTGTCGAGGCTTGCCTTCAGCGAGCCGGTCATTACGCCCGCACGCAGTTCGCCATAGCGGGTAATCTGGCTGCCGACATCGAATTGCGCGCGCGTTGATTGCAGATCGTACTGCGCTAGCCGCTTGTTGCCCTGATACAGATAAACCGGATAGCGCTCAAACTCGAAGCGGGGCGCGACGAAAAAATACTGGCGCTCGTCGAGCGGTTGATAGAACTCCGACTTGAAACGGTTCGCACGCCCGACCTGCAGGTCATTGCGCCATTCGGCGCCGAGCGAGTTGAGCCATCGCTTGCGGTGGCTGGCCAGTATGTTAAAAAACGCGTCGCCCTGGAAATCGGATGAGAGGCCGAGGCCGAAGCGCAGGTAATCCGGGCTCGGGTTTTCCACTGCATCGATCGCGAGCACGCGTTTGCCCGGCTCCTCGACCAGGCGGTAATTCACGTGCTCGAAGTCGCCGGTGCCGTACAAGCGGCGCAAGTCGCGATCCAGCACCTGCTGGTCGATCGGCTGATTGGGCTTGGTATCCATCAAGCTGGTGGCAGTCCGCGGATTGACGTGCGTCAGGTTCTCGAAGCGGATTTCGTCCACCGGCCGCAGGTCAGCGGGCACGAACGCGAGCTGGCGCTGGCGCAAGGCGGCATATTCCGCCGGCGGCAAGGCGAGCGGCGTCAGGCGTGCGCTCACCTTGCGTGCCGCCGCCTCGCCTATTGGCACTGTTTTCGGCAGGTGGTCGTAGTCCGCGACGGAATAGTCGCCGAGTTCCGGCTGGATCAGGATATCGGTCGGCTTCAATGACGCGAGCGAGGCCTGCACGTTCTGCTCGGTGAGAATGCTGATCATCTGGCCGGTCACGCCGAGGATGGAGCCCAGTTGGTCGCGCCTGAGCAGCGGTGTGCCGACATTGACTGCGATGACGATATCGGCGCCCATTGCGCGCGCGACATCGACCGGCAGATTGTTCGTCAGCATGCCGTCAACGAGAAGCATGCCCGAGATCTCCGCCGGCGCGACCGCGCCCGGCACCGACATGCTGGCGCGCATGACGTTGGCCAGCTCACCCTCGCTGAACACCACCGCCTTGCCCGTCACGAGATCCGTGGCGACCGCGCGATAGGGAATCGGCAACACGTCGAACTTGCGGTAGCCTTTCGCCTTGGCCAGTTGACGCAGCACGGATTCCAGCTGCACGCCGGATACGAGGCCTTTGGGCAACAACAGGTCGGTACCGCGAATGCCCAACTCCGGACCGAAAAGTATGGTGTAGTCATCCTGCTTGCGGCGGATCGATTGCTCCTGGCGCGGCGGCTTTTCCTTGAACAGGAGATCGGTAGAAAGCCCGCGCACCGCCTGTTCCATCTCGGCCGTGGTGGTTGCCGACGCATAGGCCGCGCCGACGATGGAGCCCATGCTCGTGCCGGCTATGCAGTCAACCGGCACCCGCAGTTCTTCCAGCACCTTCAACACGCCGATGTGCGCGGCGCCGCGCGCGCCGCCACCCGACAGCACCACGCAGATACGCGGCCGCTTGGCCGTCGCCGCCGCGCGGGCAGGCTCGTCCGCGGCGCTCGACACCCCGGCATCAAGCACGCCAGCCGCAAACGCGAGGCAGGCCGCAAGGACCGCAATGGAACGACGATGGGAAATCATGAACGCCTGCCGGTTCCAATCAAGATGCGCCAAATCGGGCGGGTCATCTCGGCAAAACCTTTTGGTAGGAGTTGTAAAGGTTGTCATTGATGACATACGCGAGCCCCTTTGCTTTCAGTTCGACGTCTTCGGCAAGCACCCGCGTCCGATAGGACCAGCCCTTGGGTAACTTCAGGCTTGCGCCGAGGGTCTCCAGAGCGGCAAGGGTGAGCCTGGCGTCGGCGATTTGCGCGTAAGACTGCATCATGTAGACGTCGCCTTTGGCAGACACCAGTTCGTACACCCGGTTGTTTTTCCGGTAGAAAAATGTTGTGGTTCGATGCACCTTGTTTTCCTGGTAAAACTTGTCGCCCACAGTACTTTGCCAGACTTTGGTTTCGAGTACGGCCACCTGCTTCATCTGGATGCCGCCAAAGTTCACAATCTTGCCCGCCGCCGTGGCGCCACCGCCCGCGATGCGGTTGAGCACCCAGTGGCGTGGGCCGTTCAACTTGACCGCCACTGCGCCGTACTGTTTTTCCATGGCTTTCGCGTCCAGCTTGGCCCACAGTGCTGGCGGGCAATCGTTCTGTCCAAGGGTGTTGTAAACCTCCACCTGCAAAGTGAGCTTGTCCCTGAACACGGGGATCACCTCGCAGTAGCGAAAGTCCCGCAGATCGGCCGGACTTGGCATGGCCTGCGTCGGTGGGACTTCGGGGATGGGTTCGCGTCTAGCCGCAGCAAAGGCTGAGGCTGATCCTATGGCGGCCATTAACACAAAGATACTGCTGAGAATGAGCCTGCGTTTCATCGGCAACTCCTTTGGTCCTGTCGCGGATTATACTTACCACACATTCAAAGGAGAAAGAAATGCTCTTCATGGTGAAAATCGTGGTGCGCCTGCCTGGAGACTGGCCGAAGGAAAAACTGGCCGAGATCAACAAGAACGAAACGGCGCGCAGCATGCAGTTCGTCAAGGAGGGCAAGCTCAAGCGCATTTTCCGGATCGTGGGCCAGCGCGCGAACTTCAGCATCTGGGACGCCACGAGCCCGGAGGAGTTGCACGCGACGCTGACCTCGCTGCCGCTGCATCCTTATATGGACGTCAGCGTTACGCCAATCATGAAGCACACGACCACGCAGGCGTGGGAAAAGGAACATGGTGCGATGCCGCCGTTTCAGTGATAGTTCGCGTACGCCCACGTGTGGTGATCGGCGCCGCCGAAAACCGCATTGAGCGCTTCGAGCCGCCGGTACGCGCGTCCGACGAAGGTCTCTTCGGTCAGACCCATCGCGCCGTGCAGGTGCACGGCCTGCTGCCCGACGAATCGCGCGCTGTTTGCGATGTGCGCTTTGGCGGCATGGATTGCCGCCTGCCCGTCTTCCGCCGGCAGGTGGTCATGCGCATACACGGCCAGGTTGAGCATCGACCGGGATTCCTCGAGGGCTATGAACATGTCGACCAGCCGATGCTGCAGCACCTGATTCGCCGCCAGCGGACGGCCGAACTGCTTGCGCGTCGTGAGCCAATCCTGCGTTTGCCTGAGCAATTCGCTCATGCAGCCGACGCTTTCCGCGAGCACGCCGACGGTCGCGAAAACGATAGCCCGCGTGAGCGCGCGGTGCGCCATCGCGTCGGTGCAGATCGCGACGCCATCCGCATCCTCCAGCCGCACCGTTGCCGAGGGCATCTCGTCATCCGCGTCACCGGGTTGTATCCGCACACCTTGCTGTCGAGCGGTCACGAGATACCAGCCGAAACGCCCTTGCTCCTGGGCGCTGACGATCAGTACTTCAGCTTCCCGCGCATCCCAGACCCGCCGCTTGATCCCGCTGAGTTTGATTCCCGGTGCGCGGCGCGCCACGGTCGCAGGCTCTTCGCAGCCAAAACTCAGGCTGCGCTCGGCATGCGCAACGGCCAGCCTCGTCTCACCCGCGAGAAAACGCTGCATCAATTGCTCGCGGCCCTCGAAGGGCAAGGTGTGTGCAAGCACGCCGGCCGGCAGCAGCACCGAGGAAAAATACGGCAGTGCGGTTCCGGTTGCACCGATAGCCTCGCAGATCGGGATCACATCGACCGCGCGCCCGCCGAGACCGCCCGAGTCCTCATGCAGCGCCGCGGCAATCCACCCCAGCTCCGCAAGTTCGGACCACTGCGCGCTGCGGCCGCGGCTCTGCAGAAACCGCGTCGCGCTCTCCAGCAGCATGCGCTGCTCGCCGGTGCGCTCAAGATGCACGCGGTCCTCCCAGCAAAGACTTGGCGAGAATTTCGCGCTGCACTTCGCTCGATCCGGCGGCCACGGTGAAGCCGCGCGCATACAGCCGGTTGGCGTTGAGCGTCTGCCAAAACTCCGGAACGTCTGCCTCGCCGGTCTGCAGACGCTTGAGCGGGATCGACTCTTCGCCTATCGCGTCGCACAGTAAATCGTAGATCTTCTGAAACAGCTCGGTGCCGCGCAGTTTCAGCAGCGCGATCTCCGGCCCCGGCGGCGTGCCGGCCATGGTCTCGCCCAGATAGCGCAACGCGGTCTGCTCGATCGCGCGCGCCTGGATTTCGAGCGCTGCCAACTGCATGCGAAACCAGTCGTGTTCGAGCAACGGCTTGCCGTGGAAAAGCGCTACGCTCGCGATCGCGCGGGCGAGCTTCAGGCGCTTGGTGGTTTCCGCGACGCGCGCCGCGGCGAGGCGCTCGTGCAGCAGCAGCGACTTGGCGATACGCCAGCCGTCGTTCTCAGCGCCAATGCGGTTTCGCACCGGCACGCGCACCGCGTCGAAGAAAACCTGATTGAAGAAATGCCGCCGGTTGATGGTCGCAATCGGCCGCACCATGACACCCGGCGCGTGCATGTCGACCAGCAGAAACGAAATTCCCGCCTGCGGCCGCGCTTCGGGATCGGTGCGCACGAGGCAGCACATGCCGTCGGCCCACTGCGCGTACGAAGTCCAGATTTTGGTGCCGGTGACGAGGTAGTCGTCGCCGTCGCGCACCGCACGCGTTGCCAGCGACGCGAGATCGGAGCCGGCGCCGGGCTCGGAGTAGCCCTGGCACCACCAGTAGGAACACTCGCGTATCGGCGACAGCAGCCGCTGTTTCTGTTCCGCGGAGCCAAACGCGCAGAGGATAGGCCCGAGCAGCTTGGCCCCCACACCCAAGGTGAGCCCTACGGGAGGGCAATCCGCCAGCGCCAGTTCCTCCTCGAAGAGGTAATGGCGGACGGGACTCCAGTTCATGCCGCCATCGTGCTCCGGCCAGGTCGTCGTGAGCCATCCGCGCTGCGACAGCAGTTTCTGCCACTCGACGTAGTCCTGCCTGGATAGTTCTTCGCCATCAGCGACGCGGCGCCGCAATTCGGGCGCAACGGCATCGCGCGCGAAGGCGCGCACTTCAGCGCGAAAGCGCCGGTCGTCCTCGGTGAGCAATGCTTCAAGCATGACAACTACTGATCTGAACTCCTATCTCCCGGTGAACTTCGGTTTGCGTTTCTCCACGAAGGAGCGAAATCCCTCTTTGGTGTCCTCGGTCTCCTGAATGTCGGTGAGGACAGTCCACGTGTAGGGTATGCCGTCGGTCGGCCCGCGGTCGATCGCGCCCATGATCGCCTTCTTGGAACCCTGCACGGCCAGCGGCGCAGCGTCTTCCGCAATATGCGTGGCGATTTCCCACGCCTTGGTCATGAGCGCTGCTTGCGGCACCACTTCGGAGACCAGCCCCCACTGATAGGCCTGCTGGGCGCTGACCCGGAAATGCCGCCCCTCGACGACCATGCGCATCACGATGCCGAGCGGCATCTTGTAGGCGAAGCCCGCCGATTCGACGCCGTTGATGAGGCCGATATTGACGTGGGTGTCGAGAAACTGCGCGTTGTCGGAGGCGATGACGATGTCGCTGTCGGCCACCAGGTGCCAGCCGCCGCCGACGCAGTAGCCGTTGACCGCGCAGATGAAAGGCTTGCGGATCGACTGCATCATGTCGGTCCACGGCTTGAAGATCGTGTAGCCCTCGGTCTTGCCCTTCTCCTGGGTTTTTTCCGCCGCTTCGGTCACGTACATGCCGCTGCAAAACGATTTCCCGCCGGCGCCGGTCAATATCATCACCCACTGCTCGGGGTTATCGCGGTATTCCTGAAACACCTGCAGCAACTCGCCCGACGTTTCGACGCCGATCGCGTTCGCCCGCTCCGGACGATTGAGCGTGACGCAAACGATGCGTCCCTTTTTTTCAACCAGAATATCCTTGAATGCCATTTTCCTGCCTCTCTTTGTGTGTCAATCAATCCTGCCGCATCAAAAAAAACCAGTTCCCTCCCCCCTTCACCCCCATCCCAACCTTCCCCCATCAAGGGCGAAGGAGTTCCTATGCAATTATTTGCCAACTGTACGCTCGAGTTCCGCGAGAATTTCGCCGCGATGCTGATCGACGCCCGGCACCGCGAGCGTGCGGGACTCGAGTTGTTCGTTGACCTTGACCGGAACTCCCCACGTCGGAATCTCGCGCCCGCTCGGCAGGCGCGTGGGTTTGACCATGTTCCTTGCGATGACCTGCTCGTCGGCGGCGACATCGTTCATGCCGCGCACATGGGCAACCGGAACCCCCGCAGCGGTGAAAACTTTTTCCCATTCCTGCGCCGGACGCGCCCGCAGGTAGTCCTGGATCAGTGGACGCAGCACGTCGCGGTTCGTGACCCGCAGCGGATTACTCGCGAACCGCGGGTCGCCCGCAAGTTCCGCCGCGCCGAGCAGATCGCAGAAGCGCTTCCACTGGTGTTCGTTGCTGACCTGCACCAGACAGTACTCGCCGTTGCCGGTCTCGAACGCGCCCAGCGGATAGATCCCCATCGTTTCGGAGCCCATCCTCACGGGCAGATTAAGCCCGACGAGTGCGCCCTGAAAATACGCGTGCATAAATCCGAGCGCGGATTCCATCAGCGAGACTTCGAGCAGCATGCCGCGCCCGGTATTCGCCACATTGCGCAGTCCGGTCATGATGGTGCCCCACGCGAGATACGCGGTCGCGATGTCGATGGGCGAGCCCGCGCACCGCACCGGCGGGCGGCCCGCCTCGCCGGTGATGCCCATGATGCCCGTGTAAGCCTGAATCATCGAATCGTACGCGGGCGCCGTGGCGCGCGGCCCGCTGCGTCCGTAGCCCGTCACTGTGACCCACACCAGTTTCGGATGAGCCTCCTTGAGGTTGGTCCATCCCAGTCCCATCTTCTCGAGCGTGCCGGGCCGGTAGTTCTCGACGACTACGTCCACAGTCGCGAGCAGCCGATGAAATAACTGCCGCCCCTCGGTGCTCTTGAAATCGATCGCAATGCTGCGCTTGCCGCGATTGCAGCTCACGAAGTAGACGCTTTCGCCGTCGACGAACGGTGGCCACTGCCGCATCTCGTCGCCGCCCGGCGGCTCGACCTTGATCACATCCGCGCCCATTTCGGCGGCCAGCATCGTCGCCACCGGCCCGGCGATATTGCGGGTGCAGTCGAGGATGCGCACCCCCTGCAGGATCGCGGACATGTCATTATTCTTCAGTTGCGGGTTTTCGTTATCCACTTTCAATTGATCCAAATCAACGATTTTTGTTGGGGTGGGAATACTTTAAACTTTCCGCCGAGAGGGGATGATCTGATCATGCCGGTTATGGAGCAGCGCCATCCATCATAGCCGAATGATAACCAGCGCTGCCGCGGATGGCGATAGTCACGTTAGGGAGAGCCAAGCATGAGCGTGAGACGACGGAAATACTGGGGCTGGGGCTACGAGGACGAGGCGGTGTCCGCCGAGGAACTGGCGTGGTTCGAAAACGCCTGGGCGAAGCACCTTGGCATCGACAAGTTCGACGTCACTCCGCCGCCGCGCATGGAGGAAATCACGTTGCGTGCGCCGCGTATCGCCATTCCCACCAGCCTGCGCGACATCTGCACGACCGAGAAGTGGGACCGCCTGTTCCACAGCTACGGTAGTTCGGGCGCCGAACTCGCTCGCGCGATGCTGCGCGAATTCTCCAATCCAACCGACGTCGTCGCGTATCCGCGCAACGAAACCGACATCGTCAATCTGCTCGACTGGTGCAACAGCATCGACGCCGCTGCAATTCCGTTCGGCGGCGGCAGCGGCGTGATGGGCGGCGTCGAGCCGCCGCGGGACGCGCGCTATCGCGGGGCGGTCACGATCAGCCTGCAAAACCTCAACCGGGTGCTCGAGATCGACAAGACCTCGCAAGCGGCGCGCGTTCAGGCCGGCGTGCTCGGGCCGTCGCTGGAAGAACAACTGAAACCAAGCGGGCTCACACTGCGCTTTTTCCTGCAGGCGTGGGAGTTCTCGTCGCTCGGCGGCTGGATCGCCACGCGCGCCGCCGGTCATTTCGCGACGCTCTACACGCATATCGACGATCATGTCGAAAGCCTGCGCGTGGTGACGCCCTCGGGCGTGCTCGAATCGCGGCGGCTGCCGGCGTCCGGCGCGGGCCCGAGCCCCGATCGCATGTTCATCGGCTCGGAAGGCACGCTTGGCATCATCACCGAAGCCTGGGTACGGCTGCACCGGCGGCCCAAGTTCCGCGCTGCAACCACCGTGCGCTTCGAGGATTTCTATCAGGCCGCCGACGCGGTGCGCGCAATCACGCAGGCCGGACTGTATCCCGCCAACTGCCGGCTGGTTGAAGCCGCCGAAGCCGAGTTCACTGAAGCCGGCGACGGCAAGCACGACTTGCTGGTGTTGTCATTCGAATCCGGCGACCATCCGCTCGAGCCGTGGATGAAGCGCGCGCTCGAGCTGTGCGGCGACTACGGCGGCGAATACGACAAGGACGCGCTCACCCAGCAGGACTCACAGCGCAGCGGCGCGGCGGGCGCGTGGCGCAACAAATTCCTGCGCGGCCCGTACTTCCGCGAACATCAGATTGCGCGCGGCGTGATGCGCGACACTGTCGAGACGGCGATTACCTGGGACTGCTTCAAGGACCTCCACGCCAATGTCAAAGCTGCCGGCCTGAAGGGAATCAAGGAGGTGACCGGACGCAACGGCTCGTTCACCTGCCGCTTTACGCACGTCTATCCGGACGGTCCCGCGCCTTACTTCACCTGGCACGCATTCGGTGACAAGGCCAAACTTCCGGAGCAGTTCCAGGCGATCCGGGCACATGCTTCTGACGCGATGTTGGCCAACGGCGGCACGATCACGCACCACCACGCGATCGGCCGCGTGCATCGGCGTTGGTACGACCAGCAGCGGCCGGAGCTCTTCGCGAAAGCGCTGGGCGCCGCGAAGCACGCGCTCGATCCCAAGTCCATCCTCAATCCGGGCGTGCTGATCGACCCGCAGTAAGCGCGCGCCAGATTAACTTTCCGTTACATCCTTGAACTTGACGGTATGACGCCTGCCGTCGAACTTGTAGGTACGCTTGCGGCTGCGCGGATACTCCGAGATATCGATGGGTTTGCGCGTGCCGCCCATCAGATAGACCAGATCCTCGCGGTAAGGATTCGACATCGTATGCGGCAGAGACTTGACGGTGAACCCCATGAAATCCCCGGGGCCGACCTTGACTTTGCGGCCGCCGATCTCCGCGAGGCCGTGGCCGGACAGGATGTAGACGAATTCCTCGTCGCAGTAGTGCGTGTGGTACTCGGTGGTTTCGTCGCCGGGCGCGACGCGAACCTGATGGATGCCCAGCTCCGTCATCCCGACGGTGTCGCCAAGGGACTTGCCGTGGCGCACCGCGCGCGGATTCAGCCGATGCACGAAACGCTCTTCCTTGAGCTTGGCGATGGCGCCGGCTGTAAGCAGGGGAAACGGTTTCGATTTGGTTTTTGACATGAGGCTCCTCGCAGAAAATATGGCTAGAATGGCACTGCACTTCGTAATAATCGCACAAAAGGGGAATGACTATGTTGTTCATGGTAAACATCGTCGTGCATCTGCCGGGCGACTGGCCGAAGGAAAAACTCGATCCGCTGGTCAAAGCCGAAACCGCGCGCGGCATGCAGTGCATCAAGGAAGGCAAGCTCAAGCGCATTTTCAGGGTCGTGGGCCAGCGCGCGAACTTCAGCATCTGGGAGGCCGGCAGTCTCGAGGAACTGCACGCGACGCTGACTGCCCTGCCCATGCATCCCTATTTTGACGTAACCGTGACGCCGCTCATCAGGCATTCGACCACCGAAGCCTGGGAAGCCGCGCATGGCGCGATGCCACCATTTTAACCAGGAACAAACTCATGACACCCAATGACAAATCGTCCGCTGCTGCAAGTCCAGTCAGCGAAGCGCGTTACGCCATACTCCCCAATCGTATGCCGCCGATCCCGACGGACAAAATGACGGATGCGCAAAGAAAGGTCGCCGCCGAAATCGCCGCCGGCCCGCGCGGCAAGGTCGAGGGCCCGTACTGGCCGATCATCCGCAGCCCGGGGCTCACCGAAGTGCTGCAGGAAGTGGGCGCCTATTACCGTTACCGCTGCCCGCTCGAACGGAAGATCAATGAAATGGTGGCGCTGATGGCGGCACGCTCGTGGTCCCAGCAATTCATCTGGGATGTCCACATCCTGCAGGCGCTCGATGCGGGCCTGAAGAACGAAATCGCGCTGGCGCTCGCCGAAGGCAGGCGCCCGGCCGCCATGGCCGAGGACGAAGAGATCGCGTACGACTTCGTGACGGAGCTGCTCGCCAACCAGGGCGCGAGCGATGCAACCTACGCGCGGACCGTCGCGAAGTTCGGCGAGGAGGACGTGATCGACATCGTCGGCATCGTCGGCTACTACACCACGCTCGCGATGATCATGAACGTCGCGCGCACCCCGCTGCTGGAAGGCAGGCCGATGCCGCTGGCGCCGACGCCGCTGCGGCTTAAGCCTCTCGCCGGCACGCCGCTGCGCGGCCGGTAGGCTCCGGGCCGTGTGCCATTGGGGTGCGCGCGTGAGATGGTCCTCGCTCAGGCGCGCCGCAATGTCAGAGCGCTACTTCGAGCGGTTCTTTTTTCAGCGCGGTTACCTTGAGCACGGAGAAACCGAGCACGTTGCCACGCTCGTCCACTTTCTCCATAACCTGGTCGTTCGCGGTTTCCCGAAAAAACCCCAACCGTTGATCGAAGATGACCTCCAGGTAATCGCCCTCGCGATCGTACCAGATTTTCAGTCGCTTTTCGGCCATAGCTGTTCACCTCTCTTTACCGTGTTGGTCAGGTACGCGGTGATCACGAAGGCATCACCCGGCAACACCTTCACCACCACGCACAGGAACTTGTCGCCAACTCTCGTACCCGTATAGAAACGATAATATAGCCGCGCCTCGTCGTCGCTTGCAGATTGTACGACACTTTGCGGCGCAGCGAGCGTGGCTTCAATTTGCGGCTCGAGATCGGCCATCTCCGGGTGCTCGAGGATGTGCGCGAGCCGCTCGTCAGTCAGCCGAATTACCCGACCTTCGAAGTCGCGAAGGATTTTCATAGCTCCCTGACCTCCATTAAATATTCTTCTTATCTTCTGCGCTTTCCCTGCCCGTCCAGCCACAGCCATACAGTGCGGCACGCCAGAGCGTCCGCGAGCGCGCGATGCGCGTCGCCTGTCCACCGATGACCGACGTGTTGTGCCGCGACCTCCAGCTTGCGCCAACGGCCGCCCAGAGTATCGGCAAACCGGATCATGGCACAGGAAACCATGCTCGCCTGCCGCAGGCGATCCGGAAAGAACGGCGTGTCGAATGCCGCGTTGTAGATCACAACCTGCTCTCCCGCTATGATCTCGCGGATTCGGGGTATAAGCTGATCGAGCGTCGGCTTGCCGCGCACCATGTCATCCGAGATCCCGTGCACGCTGCTCGCTTGCCACGGAATCGGGCGACGGGGGTCGACCAGCGTGTCGATGACGGGCAGGCCAAGATCGTCCACTATCGCCACCTCGACGATAGTGTCGCCCGCACCGGGACTAAAGCCGGTGGTTTCGGTATCGAGGAAAAGTGCCATCACCCAAACCGTGACACACGACTAGCCTCAGCGGACTCGCGTCGCCGACGACCCCGACTGATCCAGGGAATCAAGCATTCGCGCGTGTAGCGCCGGATCCCGCCGTAGTCCACCTATTCCACCATTAGAAGCTTGCATGGCGTGGGGTCGACGTTGATCAACAGCGCACGTGCCATTGAGGCGTATGACGCGATGGCTTGCCCTGGAGCCAATGACGGCAGTTGTTTCCATAGTCCATCGCTGATGCCGCCAATCGACTTCCGAAGCCTGCCGACGACATTGGAATCGCCAATCTTGTGAATCATCCAGTTGTTAATCAGTGCCAGTACCTCATCAGGCAAGTGCTGAGGGAGTTGTGAAATGAATACTAGCCCAAGCCACCGCTTCCTGCCTCGCCGGGCGATGCGTGCAACCTGAGCAAAAATGTTCTGCATCCGGGAAATTCGTTCCGCAGAGAGAAACTCATGGGCTTCTTCGATGAATATGAGTACCGGCGTCGGGGGTTTCTTCTCTCTAACAGATTGTTCATAGTTGATTTCCTGCTGGAGTTGTACACCACGTAGCAGTTCGGCAATAACCAAGTTGTTAATGATTGTCGAGTCCGAATCACTAAGGTCAACGATGTTCACTCTGCCGGGCTTTAGCATGTCTTGGTAGTTCGCTGCCGAAACACCAGTAATGTCGAAAACGTTCAATCGCTTCATGCGACCAAGCTTGCCCTGCAATGCCCGCCAACTGGGAACGGAACTCGGCAAGTGTGCCGCACCGATGAGCTGCTTAATAATGGCCAAATTCTTGTTATCGCGAAATTCGGGAGTTGCAAGGTAGGGATCGTCCGGATTCTTGTCGATTGTTGCAGCAATTTGTGCGACCACGTCATACAGGTGAACCAGCGTCATGTGTGGGTAGCCGCTTTCGAACTCATCCAACTCCAGTTGTTGCTTCTTGTCTTGGTCCGTGATCGGCCAGATCTTTGCACGCTCAATCGCGAGCTTGGTAATGTCATAGGCCTTGAAGAAGCGCTCAGCCTGCGCCTCGGTAAGATCGAGTAGCTCCTGCAATGCATATGGCGAAAGCTGATCGAAGCGCAAGGAAAACTGTTTGTTGTCGGGATGCTTCGGATTGGCGGCATCTTTGCCAGCGAGGCGGTAGATATGGGTATCAGCAATGCCGCGAGGGACCATGTTCGAGCGCTTGAGCGCCGCCATCATGTGCTGATCCGTTGTAGGTTCGTTGGCGGCGCAGTACTCGCCCTCGGTGTCGAAAAGGATTACGGCGGCTTTCGACTCCTGAAGCTTGGCAATCATCCCTGACACTGTCGTGGATTTCCCTCCGCCGGTCGTGCCAATGATGCCCATATGGCGGGGCAGGACACTCTTGCTATGCGACGGGACAGAAACTGACAAGTCGTCAAATCCATCTGCCATTCCAAGCCGCAGGTCCCCGTTGAGACGAAGGACTTGGGATGTTTCGGCGGAATCCAATGGGTACACTGCGCTGTTCGGCCTCGGACGCCGGCGAGGTGGCACAACGGCACCGTCCTTAAGACGCTCGCCGATGATCTCTACCTGCGCGCGCCCATGGTAGCGTGGCATGAGCATGCGGCCGTGCACGGCACTGATCACGATAGGGGTTGCGTCGGCACGAAGACCGTCCGGCTCGGCAAAAGGCCCCTTGGCCACAGCACCGAGATATGTTCGGTTATCGAGTTTGCTTTCGATGCGGACCAGTGCTTGGCTCGGCAGGTGGTCAACATTCTCCTTCGGCAGCAGCACAGTAACAGTGCCGTCCTCACTGTTCGGGAGGTCGAACATTGTTGCGCCAATCCGACCATCGTTCTCCTCGGACTGCTCCAACGGTGCAAGTCCGGCATTGGCTGCGTCACCCTCTAGGGCTTCAAAGGCCTCCTTGGGTGCCTGAGCGACAGCACCCTCATCATCCCTCATCGCAGCTGCGGGTTTGGGAGAGTTCATATATGGTCCTCCTATCCTCTGGTCTGACGTTCGCCCAGATACTGGTAAGGCGCACCAGCTTGGGCGTAAGCAAGCTGTGCGGAGGCCGCGAAATCGTGAGCGCCGAAGATCCGACCGCAGATACTATCGGCGAGATCTATTAGCATCGGGAAGCCGCGGTGTTCCTGCAGCATGCTGTCGGCCATCGCAATGAGCGCAGCTTGATGAACATGCTCGGCGTGAGCGTAAAACATCTGTGAACGGGCCATGGAAGATGCCCGGTACAGACCAACCAGAATCTTGTCGCCGCAGGTATCCACGAAGTCACGAACGCGCTCGCCTAATCTGGTCCACGCCTGGCCTCGGTAGTGACCTGCCTGGATCCGCTCGAGGTTTTCCTTGCTGGAGTCGATCACCGCATATTCCATTGGTCGAAGCGCGTTCCCGATCGTCTGCAGTTCGCGACGTGACGTTTCGCTCGGGACGAAAACGAAGCGCTTGAAGTTCACGAGGCGGGTCATCAAATCCAAGCTCGCGTCCAGCAGCTCTGGCATGCCGGAGCCGGTCACCAGCTCGTAGGGCGTGGGAGAGCCATGGCCCAGCCGCCATGGAGCCGTGGCCCTGTCCAGCAAAATGGCGCGCTCAGCGTAGGCCATGATGCCGCGCCGGGCGAGACTGCTGAGGCGGTCCCTCGTGCTATCGTAGCCAACGGCACTACGGTCACGTCGGCGTTCGAGCAGATCGAGAGTTTCATCAATCGGATTTTTGCCACTGGTGCGAAGGTCACGGCGGAAGACCCGATGCACCCATGAGCCTTGATCACCCCGATAGCTGACCAGCACCACGCCGATCTGGGTGATCGTCACCGGCAGCGTATCGAAGGGAACTACCGTTCCGTCCGTGGCCTCAACCCCGCCCGGGAAAAGCAGCGTGGAGTGAATGCGCTCGATGTCTTCGACCGAGGCGCGATAGACACCCGCCTGCGCCGGTGCTCCGGGCCGAGTTTTCAGACGCGGAAATATCTCCTGGCGAATCTGATGCTGCATTACTGTTTCTTGTCGGACTGCCTCTTGGATTTCGCTCGCGAGACGCTCGTACATCTGCACGAGATCGGTACCCGGCCTCCAAGTATCGAGGTCAAGGGTCGTTGCCAGCTTTTCCCCGTGGGCCAGCTCGTAATCGCTGGCCGTTAGGGCGGACGGCTCGTTCGCATCAAGGCGTGTGCTTGTCGGTACGCCTGTTGAGGGCGTAAGCGCGTTCTCGCTTGTCTCAAGCGCTTGGTTCTTTCGCATGCGATATCCTCTGCTCGATTGGACCTACGTCGGTCACGGCCGACGATGCCCCCACGCCCAGTCCCCACCCACCGAAACGAAAATTTCACCATCTAGGCAACGACGTGCGAAGCACTGCTGCGTCTGATCGCACAAGTAATCCCGGACGGCGCTTGCGCTCTGCCCGTTGAACTCGCCCGCCATGGTAGTTGTAGGGAGCTTCACCGCGTTCCCTTGCCCAGACTGCAGCGTGCGGCTAACACCCAGTGCTGCAAAGTCAACGTAGATAGCGTCATAGTCGTCAGACCGTCCGTTGGCAATGTCGAAAGTCACAACTACAAAGTAGCTCATTGTCCACCTTCCTGCTCGCTCGCGCTCATGCGCTTCCGACATACATTCCGGCGGGAAGTGGAAAGTTCGACAGATCAGCTTGTCAAGCCCCCAACCACTCGCGAAACGACCGGCCGGATCGAGCGGCGCTGAGCACCGTCCTAGCATAGACATGTGCGATTCCCTGCGGGAGGCCATACCGTTCTCGCAGCAGGGACACAACGGCGTCTTCAGACGAACTGTCCTGTCGCGAAAGCCTGTTTCGAATGGAAGCGGCCACGCCGGCGAGGGGCGCGAGCAATTCCAGCGCAAGCTGATCCGCTTTGTCCTCTATGTGCAGGATGTTGGGGTCTTCTATATGGCCAAGAGTAGAACGTCGGCCGAGATGGAAATACACGCCCAGCGGCACTCCCCGAAGGACGCCGGCAAGTCGTTCCTCGGCGGTCGGAGACCGGAATCCATCCAGCACCTCTTTGATGCCCGAACCGAGGGCATGGATGACCAGTGTTCGAGGACGCAGATAGTCATAGAGGAAGTGGGCGACTTCATGGGCCAGCGAAAAGTGCTGCTCATCGTGCGGGTCTGTTCCGTCAAGAAATACGACACCGAGTCCCCCACGCGCAATCAGGTATCCGTGGAGTGGGCGGTCGGAAGCGTCGTTGCGGTGAGCAATCCCGTGCCGATTGAGCCATTCGACCGCTGTCCGCAGACGAAGCCTGGGTAGCCTGACTACAGCAAGCGGTAGCACGACGAAGACTGCCGGCTCCAATGCGCGCGGAAATGGCATTTTGACGCCCGACCGTGTCCAAAAATCGATGGCAATCCCAGAGACTTCGGCATCGAAGAGACTCATATCGTCGTCGATGGTCTATCGCTTGCGCGATTTGGGCTTATCGGGATCGTCATGATCACCGTGTTTGTCCCTCGCTGCCTTTAGCAGCTGATCTTCAGGCCCTACGGTGAACCGTTTTAGTGCCGAGACCGATTGGGCTGTGCGTATCATTCTCGCAAGCTCTCCCCAATCACAGCCAACATACTTCGCTATCGCCTGAACGTCCGACAGGAACAACTTTTCATCGTCCAAACGAGGTGTACGACAAAAGGCGAGGCTCGTAAGTGCCTCAACATTGCAGTCGAGCGCCTTGGCTATATGCTGATCGTTTAGCCGCAACGCGGTTCGGTAGTCCGCGATTACCGACGCCATGAAGAAGGGGTCACCTTCTAAACGGGCAGCTGCAGCGCGAAGCTCGACCAAGTCACTTTCAAGGCGCATTAAGCCGATTCCTCAGTCTTTCGATTACCTTTTTCAGGCGATCTTTGTGTTGCTTCACCGTACGTGCCTTCCCCTGCTTTGGCAGGTTCTGGATGCCCAACACCTCCGCGAACTTATCGGTTGAGCGTTCACCTTTTAGCATGAGGGCCAAGAATCGGCGGTCTGTCTCTGAGGTCACTTGCCGCTCTAATGCGGACAATAAGCCATCCATAGCATCCGCCGGACTTTCATCCTCAGGTAGCACATTCCGGTCAAATCCCTCATCTTCGACATCCGCACTGAGAATTTCATGCTTCCTGATACGTTGCACTTTCTCTAGCGCATTCAAGAGGTCGCGGTCTGCCGCCATGCAGATGTAGGACACCAGGGTGCCTCTTCCCGGGTTCCATTTGTCTGGATGCTTGATGTAGTCAACGAGCGCGTCCGTTGCGGCGTCGCGGATCAGTTCTTTGTCAGTTGTACGACCCTTTACGTGAAGCCAGCCGACTAGAGGCAAGAAGATTGCCTTGTAGAGTTCGGCGGAAGCCGTGGGATCCTCGCCAACCAGACGACGGTGGACATCAACGCACCAGTCTTTGTCTGGAAAGGAAGCCACGGTTATTCGCTGTTCTTCTTCCGAAGCACAACGATGGCCTCGCACGACATTCGAGACGCCAGCTCGGACTTTTTTGCCACGGCATCCGGTGGCGGCAGCGAGCGTCGAGCCTTCTTCAGCGGGCGCAAAACACCTGTGACGAACCGAAGATTCGCGCTCTTGGCCAGCACCCGTGTGATCTCAATTGAGTCCGGTTCTTCCCTATCCAGAATGCTGGGACCGAGCACGATCGCTATGAGGCCGCCGGGTCGCACCACGCGCTTCATTTCCAGCATGGAGTACCGCAGGTCTGACAGGTAGCGGCGCGCGATCGCCCGGATCCTTGCCGCATCAATAGCTTCAGTGAGGTCTTGTTCCATCGAGGGCGGTAGCCCATTCGGCTTCCACATCCCCCGCTCACAACCGATCATCGTGCCGCGTGTCTTTCGGAGCGACGACAGTGCGTGCCCCATCCATAGCAGGGAAAATTTATGCCCCCTTAGGTAATCAATGGCATTGAGATAGGGTGGGGAGGTCAGCACCAGATCCAAACTGTCGTTGGCCTGCCGCAGGCAGCGTGCATCACCGTACTCAATGGAAGGTTCGGCGGTTTCCGTGTCTTTGTCCAAAAAGGGCAGCCGATTTACAACTTGCGTGAATCGCCGATGCCACAGCTCAAATGGGGAATCAATCTCCCGGTCCTCGTTCTTATGAGGCCGCGAGCGAGGAATGTCGATCGCGTAAGAAACGCTCGTGGCTTTGGCGATGATCAGGGACGAAAAGGCGGCCCATGCCACGTTACGGAGCGCAAGCTCTGACTCCTTCCGGATTGCCTGCCTCAGGCAATAAAGTTGTCGCTGGGCATTGTTGGGGAACCAGTACCTGATGAATCGTTTTTCCTCCTCCGAGCTTCCTAACATCGTCGGAACAGACGTGCGGGGAAGATCGGCGCGGATTTCTTCGGCCCTTGTCAGCACGCGCGTGCCAAGTCTATCGAGGCGGTGGCGTTGATAGGATGCCGTTGCGCTACGCGACATGAGCACCGCCAGTGGATCCATGTCCACACCGTAGCCCGTGTGCCCGAGCTTGCGAGCTGCCACAAGCGTTGATCCCGATCCGGCCATTGGGTCTAGTACGTCCGCACGTACAGTTACAAGTGCCCTGAGAAGATACTCCGCAACGGGCACCGGCATCCGCGCAGGAAATGGATGGAATGAGGGCGGATCTGCGACATTGGCGCCGTGCTGCTCCGCTGCCAGCAAGGCCAAGGCATCACGAATTTCTGGGTCTTGTGCCGTTCTCATTGTTCTCTCGTGCCACACCCACGACATGAGGGTGCCAGAAAACACATCGGCAGTCTTTCATATTTCGGGTTTGTGGCCGACCCTGGCATTGCAGCATCCCGGATGCTATCTCCCTGACACTGCCTCATACCCTTCTCGTCACACCGGTACTACGATACCACCAGCCCTTTCGGCAAGCTACTCTTTCCACCGGCCGGCCGGTACTGCCGAAGATGAATAAGTCCTCTACAAATTCGTGATGGAATTACGGACCAATTAAGGCGTCAACGAACCGACCTACGCGCGGACCGTCGCGAAGTTCGGCGAGGAGGGCGTGATCGACATCGTCGGCATCGTCGGCTACTACACCACGCTCGCGATGATCATGTACGTCGCGCGCACCCCGCTGCTGGAAGGCCGGCCGTTTCCACTTGCGCCGCTGCCGATCCGGCTCCAGCCTCTCGCCGGCACGCCGCTGCGCGGCCGGTAGACTCCGGAGGATATCGTAGGGCGTGGCTTCAGCGCGCCGAACAACGAACGCAACCATTTCCAACGGCGCGATGAATCTGCGCCCTACGCCGATGGCGATGGCCGTGCCCTACGAGGCTACGCCATTACGGCTTGAATATGCTCAGCCACTCGGCCTTCGCTTTGGCCTGGTCCTCGGCCGAAATCTTCTCCCAATCGATTTTGATCACGTTGAGTTTGTCGATCGGCGGAGCGTATTCGGGGATCGGGCTTACGAATCCGGCGCGGCCGGAAATCAGCGCCTCTTTCTCGACGAGAATTTTCTGGCCGGCTTCCGACAGGATGAAGTCCAGCCACAGCTTGGCGGCCGAGGGATGCGGCGCCTTGGCGAGAATGAAGATGGCCTGAGGCAGCAGCACCACGCCTTCCTTGGGCAGCAGGGTTTTCAGTTTCGCGCCTTTCTGGTTGAACTGATAGGCGCGCGTCGGCATGCCGGAAAACGTAAACATGTCCTGCCCGGTGACGATCTGGCTCGCGGTCTGCTCCGAGCGCACCAGGAACGTGGGCTTCATCGCCGCCAGCTTCTTGAAATAATCGACGCCGAGGATCGTCCTGAGCCCCATGTAGGTCGCGAGGTGGGTCAGCGACAGGCTCGCATCGCTGATGTTGAGGCGGCCGCTCGGCACCACGCCGATCACATCCTGCCACGACGTGCCCTTGAAATTGATCTTGCTCTCATCCCACATCGGCACGAACACATACCCGCCGTTGAATGCGAAATAGCCGTCCTTGCCCAGGCCCTTTTCGAATATCTGCTTGTAGGCGGCGTATTGGGGTGAGTCGTAGCGCATGACGTGCCCCGCTTTGATCTTGGCGTGCACCCACGGCAGCGAAGCAATCGCGGCGACGTCCATGGTCACCCGGTCCGCGGCCAATTCCTGATCCACGCGGGTCACCAGGTTGGTGGTGACGGACAGGCTGTAATTGACCTTGAAGCTCGCCGGCAATCCATACTGCGCACGGAAAGCTTCCTGCATGACGTTGTGGCTGGCGGGCTGGATGACGGTGTCCCAGTAGCTCAATTCGCCTTCCTTGATCGCCGCGGCGATCAGCGCGCGCAACGCCTCCTTCTGTGGCCCCGCAGCCGCTTTCAGCGCCGGCGGTTCCTCCGCCGCTGGCGCGACCTGCATGAACAGCACCAATCCCAACGCGACCATCAGTCTTGCCGCCATCTTTGTCATTGTCATCTCCTTCACGATTATCGAACTCATCCTGCGACCGAGCCTCTCCATTCCGGAAATTGCTTCCGGGAAAAAACCCTGCAGTCATCCGGTCTGATGCTTACGGTGACGCGCTCACCCTGCCCGAACGTGCTGTCACCCGGCCCTACCGCCCGCACGCGCAGTGATCCCGCCTGTATCAGATAATCCTGGTAAGTCCCCACGTAAACGCACGCTGCCACGCTGCCGTCGCAGCGATTCGTCGCCGGATCATGCTGTTCCGCAGGCAAACCAAGGGTAACGCGTTCACTGCGGAAAACCAATATCACCGGCTCCCCCTGCGACGGCGGCTCATCGCCGCGCCAGAAACAGCGCAGCGTGATATCCGCGTCGAGCGCAACGCCGATCGGCAGCGCTGCACCATCACCGGATGCGGGCTGCGCATCCCCATTGCCGGCAGCGCCGACCCACGCCACTTTGCCTTCGAAGAGGTTATCGAAACCGAGGAAGTTCGCGACAAACGGCGTCGGCGGATGAGCGAAAAGTTCACGCGGGGGAGCCATGCCTTCCACCAACCCGTGATTCATCACTACCACGTTGTCCGACAACGCCAGCGCTTCCGCCTGGTCGTGAGTCACGTAAATCGCGGTAAAGCCCAGCCGGTTCTGCAGCAACTTCAATTCGGTGCGCATCTGATCGCGCAACTTCGCGTCGAGGTTGGACAACGGCTCGTCGAACAGGACCAGCCGCGGTTCGTGCACGATGGCGCGCGCGAGCGCGACTCGTTGTTGTTGCCCGCCGCTCAAGTTCGTCGCCGGGCGTCCACCGAGGCCCGCCAGCCCGACCAGCGCCAGCACATCGGCCACGCGCGAGGCGATCTCGGCTGCCGCCACGTGCCGGATTTTCAGCGGAAACCCGACGTTCTCCGCGACCGTCATGTGCGGCCAGACCGCGTACGACTGGAACACCATCCCGACCTGCCTCGTCTCCGGCGCGAGGCGGACCCGGCTTGCGCTGTCGAAGACGACCGTGTCGCCAATGCGGATACACCCGGCGTCCGGCGTCTCGAGGCCCGCGATCGAGCGCAGCACCGTGGTCTTGCCGCAACCGCTCGGACCGAGCAGCGAGACCGTGGTGCCGCGTGCGACATTGAAGCTCACACCCTGCAGCGCCATGGTGCCGCTAAAATTTTTCCGCAGCGCCGTCACCTCCACGAAGGCGGAGGTGGCAGGGCGGTTCGCCGCGTCACCAGCATGCATCCGTCAGCCCTCCAGGATCGAACTGCGCGTGAGCCGGAACAGCATGAACGCGGCTGCCAGCACGAGGGTTTGCACCATCGCCAGCGCCGCGACCTGGCCGAAGTTCTGTTCGCCCAGGATCACCATCGCCACGCTGAGCGTCTCGGTGCCCTGAGCGTAAAGCAGGATGGTCGCGCCCAGTTCCCGGATGAAGATGACGAACAGCATCAGCCAGGCGGCAACCAGCGCGGGCTTGATGAGCGGCAGCACGATCAGGCGCAGCGTCTGCGCCCAGGAAGCGCCGCTGGCGCGCGCGCTTTCCTCGAGTTCCCCGCCAATCGCCAGCAGCATCGCCGAGATGCCGCGGGTCGCAAGCGGCAGGAACCGCGCAATGTAGGCGATGAGTATGATCCACAGCGTGGCATAGAGCGACGTGCGGATGAGCAGAATCAGGAAACCGAGCCCGAGGATGATGCCGGGTACGCCGAGCGGCAGCGACAGTATCGAATCCATGATGGTACGCAGCCGGCTGCGGCCGCGCTGCAGGTAATACGACTGCAGGGTGGCCAGCACTATGCCGATGGTCGCGCCCAGCACGGCGACGATCAGGCTGTTGTTCAGCGCGCGCCGCGCGAGATCGTTATGGAACAACACCTGGTCGAAATTGCCGAACGTCATATAGGAGAAAGCCGGCCATCCCGTCCAGAGCGAGGACAATGACACGAAAAGGAGCGCGGTCATCGGCAGCACCACGCCGCCGGCAATGTAAAAAAGCTCAAGCGTAAACGTGGCGTAGCGCCATTTGCCGAGCTGCACGGTGCGCGGACGGTAGCCCTTGCCGGTGACGGTGGCGTAGCTGCGCCGGCTGAGGTAGGTGCGCTGCGCGAGGGCAAAGAACACCGTGACGGCCATCACCAGCACGCCGATCGAGGCCGCGCGGCCGTAATCGGACGGATATTGCACCAGCGAGTACACGGTGGTGGGGATGGAGGGAATCGCGCGCGGCGAGGCCAGTGCCAGCGGCACGTCGAACAGGCCGGCGCTCGTCACAAATACCACCAGCGCGCCGGAGAGCAGCGCGGGCAGCATCAGCGGCGCCGTAATATAACGCATCGTGAGCAGGAAGCCCGCGCCGTGGACGCGCGCGGCGTCTTCGAGCGCGGGGTCCATGCGGCGCATCGGGCCGATCACAAACAGGTACACGTACGGCGTGTAGAACAGCGCCAGCACGTAGACCATGCCCCAGACCGTATAGATGTTGAGAAAATCGCTCGGGCCCGACAGGTACCTGCTGATCACGTTGTTGAGCAGTCCCGCATGCGGGGCGGCAAGATAAGTCCAGCTGATGGCGCCGACGAACGGCGACAAAAAGAACGGCACCAGGTTGAGCGTGTCGAACCAGCTGCGGCCCGGCGTGTCGGTGCGGGCGACGATCCACGCCAGCGTGAGCCCGAAAAAGCAGCTCAGCAGCGTCGCCGCGAACCCTGTCAATGCGGTGACGCCCAGCGCGGAATAGAAACGCTGATCCCGGAACAACGCCGTAAAGTTATGCAGCGACAGCGCCAGCGAGCCATCCGGGCCCGCCAAAACGCTGCGCACGACCGTGGCGAAAAACGGGCTCGCCACCAGCGCGATACCGATCAGCACGGCCACGGCGGGAAACAGGACCTGAGGCGCAAGCATGCGCCGCGCCGCGGCGGCAGCGCGGTTGCGCACGGTCAGCGCAGTCTCAGACGGCGCTGCTTGCAAGTACTGCCCGGATTCCAAGGATATTTGCGCCCGATTGATTGGTGTAAGTTACGCCGGCATATTGCCGTTGCTTGCTATCCCTGTTCTTTGACCTGGATCAAAGAAGACATAGACTTTGCGGATCAGCCGCGCACCCGGCGCTCACTCGATCTTGAGCCCGATCGCCTTGATCACCTTGGTGTAGCGCGCGATCTCGGCCGCGATGAACTTCGACGCTTCCTGCGGCGTGCTGCCGACGGCGTCGGTGCCGTCCGCGGCAAGACGCTCGCGCATTTCCGGCAGCTGCGCGATCCCGGCGACTTCGCGATGCAGCCGCGTGATCACCGCGGGCGGCGTGCGCGCCGGCACCAGCAGCGCCTGCCAGATGGTGTTCTCGTAACCCGGCACGCCGGACTCGGCGACAGTCGGCACGTCCGGCAGAAACGCGGCGCGCTTGGTGCCGCCGGTTGCGATCGCGCGCAGCCGCCCGCCGCGCACCAGCGGCATTGCCGAAGGCGGGCTTGCGAACATCACCTCCACACGGCCGCCCATGAGGTCGGTGAGCGCAGGCGGCGCGCCCTTGTAGGCAACGTGTACGATCTTCACGCCAGCCATCGCGTTGAAAAGCTCGCCCGCCAGATGCGTCGCAGCCGCTATGCCGGAGGAGGCGAAGTGGAGTTGCCCGGGTTTGGCCTTGGCTTGTCCGATGAGGTCCCGGACGTTGCGCACCGCCGATTGAGGATTCACCACGACCACACAGTAGCTCATGCCGAGCAGCGACACCGCCGCAAAATCGCGCTGCGGATCGTACGGAAGCTTCCGGTTGAGTCCCGCGTTGATGCTGTGCCCCGTCGGCGCGAGCAGCAGCGTGTAGCCGTCCGGCAGCGCACGCGCCACGATCTCGGTGCCGATGATGCCGGCGCCGCCCGGGCGGTTGTCGATGACGATCTGCTGCCCGACGCGCTCGGCCAGGCGCTGCGCGTAAGCGCGCGCGACGAAATCCGCGTTACCGCCGACAGACTGCGCAATGACGAAGCGGATCGGCTTTGTCGGATATCCGGCAGCGCCGGCGGGTTGTTGAGCGCCAGCCGCTGATGCGTATGCGAGCAACGCACTGCAAATCCCGAATGACAGAACGCCTGCAGTAGTCTTCATTTTTTCTCCTCGTGAGTCCAGCCGCCCGCTCATTCACTGCTCGCGGGCGCCCTGCAGAATATACACCCGCATCCGGATTTCATATTATCATCCGCAGTGCAATCACCTTCAAAAGGACACCCCCCATGATCTACGAAGTCAGAACCTACGATATCAAGCCGCGCTCGCTGGCCGAGGTCGAAAAGCGCTTCGGTGAAATGTACGAAAAACGCAAGAAATACTCGGAGCTGGCCGCATTCTGGCACACCGAAATCGGTCCGCTGAACCAGATTCTGCACGTCTGGGGTTACAAAGACCTCGAAGAACGCTCGCGCATTCGGGCGGCCGCGGTCAAGGACAAAGCCTGGCCGCCGGCCATCGGCGAGTTTATCGTCAAACAGCAGTCAGACATCTTCATCCCGCTGGCGATTTCGCCGCCGCTCAAACCCGGCAAGATGGGTCCCTACTTCGAGATGCGCACCTACACGCATGCCCCGGGCGAATTGCCGACGATGATCAAGAACTGGGAAAACGCGATCAACGTGCGGCTCCAGTTCGGGCCGGTGTGCGCGATCTGGTATTCGGAGTTGGGCGCCCTCAGCAGATTCGTCCACATCTGGCCTTATCAGTCGCTCGACCAGCGCGCCGATATCCGCAAGAAATCACACGACACCGGAATGTGGCCATCCTCGGTGAAAGCGGTCAAGGAAGGCGGCCGGGCTGAAGTTCTGCTCGCCCAGGAAAACAAGATCCTGATGCCTTCCGCGTTCTCGCCGCTGCAATAGTTCTGCGCGGCGACCGTCGGCCGGACGCGTCAGTTAACGTCCGATTTCGCCGGGATCACGATCTGGGTCTGGGTGACGATCGCGACCATGCGTCCGTCCGGATTCGTGATCGTCGTCTGCCACACCATCGTGGTGCGGCCGATGTGCAGCGGGATGGACACGGCTGAGAGCACCGGCCCTGCACCCGCCGCAAAAAAGTTGGTTTTCGATTCGAGCGTTCCGGTGCGATAGCCGCGCTTCAGGTTGGCGATGGTTCCGGCCGCGCCCAGTACATCCGCGAACGCCATGATCGCGCCCCCGTTCACGCGGCCGCCGCGGTTCATATGCAGCGGTTTGATGCGCATCTCGGCAGTCACCTTCTTGCGGGTGATTGCAGTCAGGCGCACGCCGAGCATGCGCGGGGTGCCGGCCTGCACCACCTGGCGGCCGCCGGTGATGCCGACCGCCCTGACCTTGCTGGTACTCTTGACGCGTTTTGCCATGTGACCCCTGATATTCGTGATTGGTGATTCGTGGTTCGCCATTCTCAATCCCCGGCAATCGCCGGTGCAAGTAGAATGTCCGCTCCGCCAACACCGACGAGGATACCATTGTGGCCATCACAACAAAACCTCCCGCCCGCGGCGGCGAGGTCCTGACGCGGCGCTGGACCGAGCAGCGCTGGCTGCTCGACAACATCATCCGCGCGGTCGGCATCGATTGGGACCAGCCGCGCAGCGTCACCTACAACACACCCTGCGGCCCGGAAGCGAACGCGGACTTCGCCGCGATTCGCCAGCGCGTGCAGAAGTTTGCCGATATCTCACCTGCTTTCGAGACCACCGCGCGCCGCCGTGAAGCCAAAGCGCGCGCCGCCGAAGAGGCAGATGAGTTGGTGACCGCGCGCCAGAACTATTTCATGGCCGCCATACACTACGCCGCATCGCAATGGCCGTACGACGAGAACAACGAGAAGAACGTGTCGCTGAACCAGAGCAAGCGCGAGTGCTACACGCGTTACGCGAAGCTCGCGGATCACCGCGTCGAAGCGGCGTGGGTGCCGTTCCAGGGCAAGGCGCTGCCCGGCTGGTTGCATCTGCCGCCCGGCTACCAGAGCGGCCGCATTCCCGCGGTATGGTCGATTCCGGGCATGGATGGATTCAAGGAAGCGAACGTCGCGATGTACGGCGATCGCTGGCTCTCGCGCGGCATCGCCGTGCTCAGCCTCGAAGGGCCGGGCCAGTACGAGAGCGCGGTGCTCGGCATCCACGTGAGCATGCCCAACTGGATCGCGGCCGGCAGCGCGGTGGCGGATTGGCTGGCAGCGCGGCCGGAGGTCGATCCCGCGCGCATCGGTGTGGTCGGCAGCAGCTTCGGTTCCTTTTTCGGCACCATCGTCGCTGCCAACGAGCCGCGTTTCCGCGCCTGCGCGGTGAGCGCGACTTGCCTCGAGCCGGGCTGTCACACGATCTTCGAGGAGGCGTCGCCGACTTTCAAGAAACGCTTCATGTACATGTCGGGCTACACCGGCGAAGCGGCGTTCGACGAATTCTGCCGCTCGCTCACCTGGGAAGGGCACGCCGAAAAAATCCGCGTGCCGTATCTGTGCGTCGCAGGTGAAGCCGATGAACTGAGCCCGCTCGTTCACACCGAGCGGCTGCTCGCCACGCTGCGAAGCCCGAAGCAACTCGTCGTTTACCAGGATTCGCGCCACTCGGTCGGCAATGTTCCATCCGCGAACCTCGGACCAACCCCGGCCGTGCTGATCGCCGACTGGATGAATGCGCGGCTTGCCGGCAAACCGTTTGCGAGCGAGCGCTGGTTCGTCGAGGCGAGCGGGCGCGTGGTGAAATCGCAGTTTTAATTCGCGCTGTATTCAGTCGGCCTTGATATTGGCGGCGCGGGCAAGCCTGGTTAAAGCCGCGATGTCCTCGGCGATCAGCTTGTCAAACTGCCCGGGCGTCGTGGGTGCGGGTTCCGCGCCTAACGCGACCCAGCGGCTGCGCACCTCGGGCTGATTGAGGATGCCCGTGATTTCCCGGTTCAATCGGGTAACGACGGCGCGCGGGGTTTTCGCAGGGGCGAGCAGCCCGTACCAGAATTCAAAGCGGTAACCGGGCAGCCCGGACTCGGCGACGGTTGGGAGATCGGGAAGTTGGGAGATGCGCTGAGTGCTGGTGACTCCGATCGCGGGCACTTTGCCTTCCTTCACCAGATTGATGGCGCTCGCGAGCGGTGACAGGAAGAACTGCACGCGGCCCGACATCGTTTCGGTGATCGCCTCGGGAATGCCCTTGAAAGGCACGTGCACCACGTCGATCGCGGCCATGTTCTTGAACAATTCGGCGGCGAAATGGGTGCCGCTGCCGACCCCGGCGGAGGAGAAGTTGAACTGGCCGGGCCTGGACCTGGCGAGCGCAATCAGTTCCTTCGCCGATTTCACGCCCAGCAGCGGGGAAACAAGCAACAACGCCGGCCCTTTGGCGGTCATGGTGACTCCGGCAAGATCCTTGAGCGTGTCGTAAGGCAGTTTGGCGTAGATGGCGGCCGCCACCGCGTGCGCGTTCGATACCGAGAGCAGCGTGTAGCCGTCGGGGTTGGAATTGGCCACGATTTTCGCGGCGATGGTGCCGCCCGCACCCACCCGGTTATCGACCACCACCTGCTGCTTCCAGTTTTCGGTAAGTTTCTGCGCGATGAGGCGGGCTGTGATATCAGGTACGCCGCCGGGCGTAAAACCGATTACGATGCGGATCGGCTTGGCCGGAAAGCCTGCCGCCGGGTCGCCGCCCGCAGGTTGCGCGGCGTGGATACCGCCCGCCGCCGCCGTGCACAATGCCGCGGCAAGGGAAACATTCCTGCACAATCTCTTCATTGTTCCGCTAGTCTAAAGCTTCAGCCTGCAATCTGTCGACAGTCCTGCGCAAAATCGGCTGCCGCATTGGTTTGCGTCATGCTACGCTGTACGGATCGCAGCTCATCAGGAGGAAAAATCATGCGGCTCACCCGCCATCTCGCTCCGCTCTTGCTCGTCTTCATCGCGTGGCCTGCGCCGGCTCAGCAATATCCGACGCGCGCGATCCGCGTCCTCATCCCCTTCCCCGCCGGCAGCGCGGCGGACATCATTGCACGCGCGATGGAACCCACGCTGCGCGGCAAGCTCGGGCAGCCGCTCGTGATCGACAATCGGGGCGGCGCCGGCGGCAATATCGCAGCCGACCTGACCGCGAAGAGCGCGCCTGACGGCTACACGATCATGATGGCGACCATTGGAACGCACGCCATCAATTACAGTCTGTATTTGAAACTGCCGTTTCACCCCATTCGCGATTTCACTCCGATCGCGCTGGTCGGCGAGAGTCCCAACGCGCTGGTGATCAACCCGCGCGTGCCCGCCAACTCGATCAAGGAACTGATCGCGCTTGCCAAAGCGAGTCCGGGCAAGCTCAACTACGGCTCGTCCGGCGCCGGCACCACCGTGCATCTGTCGGCCGAGCTTTTCAGCAGCATGACCGGAATCAAGATGGTCCACGTGCCGTTCAAAGGAGCCACCGAGGTGCTCACCGCGCTGCTCGGCGGCGAGGTCGACCTCCTGTTCGCGAGTCTCTCGTCATCGATCTCCCTGATCAAGTCGGGCCGGCTGAAAGCATTTGCCGTAACGGGCGCGCAACGCTCGCCTTCCATCCCGGAGCTGCCGACAATGTCTGAAGCGGCGTTGCCGGGCTACGCGGCAGCCGCGTGGTTCGGCGTTGTCGGTCCCGCCGGCGTGCCGCAACCGATAGTCGCCACGCTGAATACCGTGACTCTCGCCGCGCTCGGCACGCAGGAAGTCAAGGACCGGTTGTTCGCCTCGGGAGTGGAAGTGCGCAGCAGCAGCGCGGACGAGTTCGCGCGACTGATCGAATCCGAGATGCGGAAGTGGGCCAAAGTCGTGAAGGACTCGGGCGCGAAAGTGGACTGAGCGAAGCTGAATCCGTCTTTCCATGCCCCCCCAGAACATAGCCGTAGGGTGCGCTTGCGCACCATCCGGAAATCGGTGCGCAAGCGCACCCTACTCCCAGGTTCAAGGGCCGTGTGCAGTTTCGCGCCGAAACAGCTGGCTACCCAAGAGATATAGACATGGCCAGTAAGCAGAATGTTGAAGCACTGCTCCCCGTAATGCTGGGAGGCCGCATTCCTTACGCGCGCGGCATCAGGGCGGGCAACTGGGTTTTCGCCTCCGGAATACTCGCCACTGACAATAGCAACGGACTTGCGCCCGGAGTCGCGAGCGCGGACCGCCCCCTGTCCGGTCAACCCCGGTGGTACCGCGAAGCAGCGTGCATGTACCGGCGCGCGCTCGAAGTACTCGAAGCCGCCGGCTCCGACTTCTCACGCGTGGTACGAACGGATCAGTATTTTCCCGACTGGCGGGCGGTGCCTTTCCTGCACCAGGCACGGCGCGAATATTGCGGGAATTACATCGCTCCCAGCACCTCGATACTCGAGCCCCGGTTGCTCCTTCCGGATGCGGGGATGTCGATGGATCTGATCGGCATTGGCGCTGACAGCGGGTGGCAAGTCAATGCAGTTCATCCCAAGGGACTGGATTTGCCGTCCACATCTTCATTCGTGCCGGCGGTTACGGTTGGAGATTACATATTCGTCGCGGGCTTTCTGGCGGCCTGGCAGCCCGGGGATCTCGGCGGTATCGCACCGGAAGCCAAGGTGCCGGAAGGTCATCTGTGGAAAGGCAATCGCATCCAGCTCGAAGCCGACTACATCGTACGTAACAAGTTGATTCCGGCGCTGCAGGCTGCGGGATCGTCGCTGCACAATGTCGTCAAAGCCCAGGTCTATCTGGCGGATATCGACGATGTTCCGGCGTTCAACCAGGTTTGGGCCAGGCATTTTGGCGCGCGGATACCGGCGACCACGTTTATTCCGACTCTGAAGCCGGGCTTTGCGATTGCGGATGCGAGATGCGAGATCAACCTCATCGCGATGAAGGACACCGCCGTCCACGCAATTACAATTGCCGCACCCACGGCAATGCCGGTGTGTGACGGTCATCCGCTCGCCGTGCGGGCCGGCGACTTGCTGCTGTTTTCGGGCATGGTGGCAGCCGATGAAGGGGGTCTTGTAAAAAACGCGCGTGTTGATCCGCGGCAGCCGTATTTTGGAAACAGCACGGCAGCGCAGATGGAGTACTTGCTGGATCTCGCGCAGGCAACCTGCGAAAAATCCGGCACGTCGCTTGCCAACGTCGTGCGCATTCAGCAATTTCACACCGATCTCAATGACTTTTACCCGGCCTGCAAAGTCTGGCAAAAGCGCGTGCCCGACCGGCCGCTGCCGCTCTCGGCGGTGCAGGTTCCCGCGCCCCTGACAGTGCCGGGATGCACGGTGCAGCTCGATTTGTGGGTCTTCGCGCCGTAATGCGGATATCACCAGACGTTTCCGGGGCCTGTCACACTCATGGCCGAGTGGAAAGCGGATATCGTGGCAACGGAGTGGCCTCGAAGCCACCGACATCAGCTCCAAGATTTGACACGCGGCATGCCTGACGCTAACCTCCGCATCGGAACCGCCCACGAGCGAAGTTGTGAGGGACCCATGACGACACGCAAGCAACCATCGCTGTCTCTGTTCGGAGCGCTTTTCGTGAGCCTGGTCCTGAGCGCAACCTTGGTGGCGGGCGCGCAGGCGCAGACCTATCCCAACCGGCCGATCACCTTCGTGGTGCCGTTCGCGCCGGGCGGACTCACCGATATCCCGGCGCGTGTCCTGGCCGCGATCATGCAGGAGAAAATCGGCGTGTCCATCATAGTCGAGAACAAGGCCGGCGGGTCGGGCGTCATCGGCGCGAGCCATGTCTGGCAGGCGAGGCCGGACGGCTACACGCTGCTCGTCAATGCGCTCGCCGACGTGCAGAACCTGCACTACATCCCGGTGCCCTACAACGCGGTGACGGACTTCACCATGATCGGCAAGGTCACCGACGGGCCCGCGTTGGTGCTCATCGTCGATGCCAAGCTGCCGTACAAGACGCTGGGAGACCTGATCTCCGACGCCAAGGCGAATCCGACCAAGTTGAACTTCGGCACCTCCGGTCCCGCGAGTTCCCCGGTGATCGCACTGACGCAATTCAACGCCGCCGCCGGCACGAAAATCCAGGATGTTCCCTATCGCGGCTCCGGCCAGGCCGCCAGCTCGGTGATGACGGGCGCGGTCCAGGGCGCCTTCACGTTCTATTCGGTCGCCAAGCCGCTCACTGACGGTGGCCAGGTACGCGCACTCGCGGTCGCCAGCGCGCAGCGGATTGCGGGCTGGCCCGAGGTGCCGACCATGGCCGAGCTCGGCTTTCCCAACTTCGACCACCGCGGCTTCGTCGGTCTCGCGGCGCCCGCCAAGACGCCGCCGCAGATCATTGCATTCTTGAACAAGCACCTGAACGAAGCGATCCAATCCGACGCGTTCAAGAATCGCATCGAGGCGCTCGGCATGACGATCCCGGACGCGGGCGAGAACACGCCGGCGAACTTCACGAAGTTCATGGCCGAGGCAACAGCTCGCCAGGCGGGACTCGCCAGGCTCTCGGGCTACTCGCCCACGACGGCGCCGCGCTGAATTCGTATCGATGACGCCACCGCGGGAGGAAGACAATGGCGAAGATCACCAGGATCAACCCCGAGGGCCTCTCAAAACCGCTTGCCAGCTATTCGCATACGGTGACGGCCGAGGGCGCGCAGAAGCTGGTGTTCTGTGCCGGCCAGGTCGCGGCGGATATCGACGGCAAGGTGCTGCCGCCGGACGATTTCGACGCCCAGGCCAAGATGGTGATGGAGAACCTGACCAAGGCTCTCGCAGCCGGTGGCGCGAAACTCTCCGACGTCACCAAGATCACGATCTACATCTGCAACCCGCACGACGTGCCAAAGGCGCGCGGCATTTTGCGGACCTATTTCGACGGTGATCCGCCAGGCAGCACACTTTGCATACTGCGCGGGCTCGCACATCCCCATTTCCTGCTGGAGATCGAAGCGATCGCAGCGGTGTGACGTTCACCGGCGTCCGTGTTCTGGTTCCATTCGCCTCGTCCCGACGTTGAACTGACCAGGAGCACGATCATGAGCCATCCCGACTTCCAGCGCGCTGTACGTCATGTCACTGCCGAAGCGGTAAGGGACGCGCTGATGGCCATGGTGGATATCGCGAGCCCCACCGGACGCGAAGGGGCGATGGCGGAATACATGGTGCACCGTCTGCGGGAAGCCGGCTTTTCGGCCCATTTGCAGGAAGTAAGCGCGGGACGGCCCAACGTGGTCGGCGTCCGCCCCGGCACGGGCGAAGGTATCAACCTGCTGTTCACCGGCCACATGGATACGTCCTACGACGGCGATGAGGATTACCTCAAGGGCGAGGGCTTCAAGGCGAAGGGCGTCTACCGCGACGGCTGGATCTGGGGTCTGGGCGCCAACAACATGAAAAGCGGATTGGCGTCCGCGCTCGTGGCGCTCGAAGCAATCCACAAGGAAAACATCGAACTCAAGGGTGACCTGCTGTACGGTGGCGTCGTCGGTGAGACCGAGAAAGCGGCGGTCGATGAATTTCGGGGCGACTCGGTCTCCGGTTATGGCGTCGGTACCCGCCACCTGGTGCTGCACGGCATCACCGCCGACTACGCGATCCTGGCCGAGCCGACCGCGCTCAGGGTGTGCACCGCCAACATGGGCGTGATCTGGGGCAAGATCAGCGTCGGCGGCACCGTGAGCCACGCGGCGCTGTCGCGCAATCCCAGCGTGGTCAACGCCATCCACGAAATGCACGCGCTGCAGTCGGCCCTGCAGAAATGGATCGACGAGTACGAGGCAACTCACCTGTACATGGGCGAGCATCCCAACGTCACCATCGCCGCGATCCGCGGCGGCATGCCGTGGCGGCTTGCGCGCAATCCATTCGAATGCAGCCTCTATCTTGACGTTCGCACCGTCCCGGGCCAGACCGCGGATGGCGTGAAGCGGTCGCTCAGAAAGGTGCTCAGGGAGTTTGCCAAATCACGCGGCAGGCCCGAGCCTGTCCTTGAATTCTTCGTCAACGACCCGCCGACCGTGATCGACAAGGATGAACTCATCACTCAGGTCGTAAGCGAATCCCACCGGCGGGTAACCGGCAAGGATTCCCCGCTCATCATTCGGCGGCCGGGGGCGGATTCCACCCACTTGAACCGTTATGATGTCCCGTGCATAACCTATGGTCCGGGCGGTCGTACGCATCCGGAAGCGAAGGGTTTGATGCACGCGGTGGGCGAGCATGTGAATGTCGACGATCTCGTTACCGCTGCGAAGGTTTATCTCGATGCCGCGCTCGAATTATGCAGCCGCAGCGCCCCCGCTTGAGCCGTCTCCTTGACCGTCAAATGACATTTTGACGGCCTGCAGATCGGCATCGTGTTCAAGAACCCAAAGTCAGGAGGAAAGCTGTGGAAAAGAAGTATTATCCCGGTACTTGGCAGCAGCAACGGGCGTTCTCGCCGGCGGTAGGGACAACCGGAGGCCGGACCCTATGGGTCGCGGGACATGGCGGGCTGCACCGCGCCGACAAGCCGCTCGACGGTGATTTCGACGGGCAGGCGCGTCAGGCGTTCGGAAATCTCGCCGCCACCCTTGAGCACGCGGGCGGCAAGCTCTCCGACATCGTCAGCATGACGGTATTCATCAGCGACGCCCGCTACGGGGACCGTTTCATCGAGATCAGAAAGGAGTTTTTTCCGTCCGGGGAATATCCGGCGAGTGCGCTCATCACCGCAGCCGGTTTCGCGCGGCCGAACATGTTGGTCGAGATCCAGTGCGTGGCGGTGGTGCCGGAATAAGAGCCCGGGCCGGCGCTGGACTTTGATGCCGGGTGCGTGCGGAGTGAAAGGTGAATCATGGTCCAGCCCAATAGGCTTACGCTTCTTTTCCGCTTTGTTTGCGCGATTGCAGGGCTTGCGTCATTCAACGGCGCCGCTGTTGGCCAGGGCTATCCCGCCAAATCCATACGCATGATAGTGCCGTTTCCTGCCGGCGGCGGCTCCGATACCATGGGCCGGGTGGTCGGCCAAAAACTGGGGGAAAGGCTGGGCCAGCAGATCGTGGTTGAGAATCGTCCGGGAGCGGGCGGCAGTATCGGCGCGGACATGGTGGCGAAGGCAGCCCCGGATGGCTATACACTGTTGCTGGGTTCCACTTCGGAGATCGCGCAGTATCCGCATGTCAATCCAAAGATTGCCTACAATCCGCAGCGTGATTTTGCACCCATCAGCCTGGTAGGCAACGTGCCGCTGATCCTGGTTGCCCATCCGTCACTTCCCGTCAAAACGGTAAAAGAACTGGTCGCGTTTGCAAAATCGCGCCCGGGAGCGATCAACTTCAGTTCGGCGGGCAACGGATCTACCACGCACCTCGCGGTCGAACTCCTGGTCCTTGCGACGAGGATCAAGATGACCCACGTGCCCTACAAGGGGAGTGTTCCTGCCGTAGTGGATCTGGTTGCCGGAAACGTTCAAGTAGGTATTCCGACAATGCCGGCAGCGTTGCCGTTCGTCAATGCGGGGCGGTTAAAGGCACTTGCTGTTTCGACCGCAAAGCGGGCACCGGCGATGCCCAGTGTGCCTACAATGCAGGAAGCAGGCGTCGACAGTTACGATACTGCGCTATGGACTGGCATTCTGGCGCCTGCCGTTACGCCAAATGCAATATTGTTGCGCCTGCAAAGCGAGATCGCGAACATCGTGCGGTTGCCCGATGTTGAAGAAGCGCTCGCGAAGCAGGGCGCCGAACCCGCTGCGAGCACTCCTGAGCAATTCTCGGCCCTCATCAAGAGCGAGCTCGCCAAATGGGCAAAGGTGGTAAAGGAATCCGGCGTGCGCATCGATTAAGCTTGCGCACTACCGGCATTGTGGCCCGGCACCCCGTTGCGAATGCCTGATGACAGTCACTCGGCCTGGATGTTGTTCTCGCGCACCACCTTGGCCCAGCGCGCGATCTCGCCGACCAGGAATTTCTGCAGCGCCTCGGGGCTGCTGACCACGAGGTCCATGCCGAGCTGCTCGCCGAGCTGCTTGCGCACTTCGGGCGCGTTGAAAACTTTGGCGAGCTCGGCGTGGAACTTGCCGAGGACGGGCTTGGGTATTCCGGCAGGCGTGAAGATACCCCACCACGCGAGCGCCGAGAAGCCCGGAAAGCCCTGCTCCGCGAGCGTCGGCACGTCGGGCAGCGCGCCCGAGCGCTTGTCGCCGGTCACCGCGATGGCGCGCAGCCTGCCGCCCTTCACGTGCGGCGTGACCAGCGCCACCGTGCCGATGGCGAGATCGATCTGGCCGCCCATCGCGTCCACCGTCATGGGCCCACCCCCTTTGTAGGGCACGTGCACGATCTTGAAGCCGCCCGTCTGCTGCACCAGCGTCAGCGTCAGGTGTCCGAGGCTGCCGCTGCCGACCGAGCCGTAGGTCACGGTATTGGGCTTCGCCTTCGCTGCCTTGATCACGTCGCCGAAATTCATGTAGGGTTTTGCATTGTGGGTCACGATGCCCATCGGCGCGGTACTGATCAGCATCACCGGCGCGAGATCCTTGACCGTGTCGAACGGCAGTTTCGGGTACAGCGTCGGATTGACCGCGTGGGTGTCGAAAACGAACAGGTACGTGTAGCCGTCCGGGTCGGACTTGGCGGCGATGCCCGCCCCCAGCGAGCCCGACGCGCCCGCCCGGTTGTCGACAATGAACTGCTGCCCCAACGCGGCGGTCAGCCTGGCACCCACCAGACGTGCCAGCGGATCGGTTGTGCCGCCCGGCGGGAACGGCACGATGAAGCGCACCGATTTGCTTGGCCAGGCATCCTGCGCGACGGCGGGCCACGCTGCGAGAGTGCCGAGCGCGATCAGGAGCGTGAATAAACAGCGCCGGCCTGTGTACTTGTCCATGTTCGGCTCCAAAAACATTTCAGTTAGCGGCGGCGAGGAAATCGAGCACGATCCGGTTGTATTCCGCGGGATTGGTCTTCGAAAACGAGTGCCCGCCGCCGTGGGGAATCACGAGTTTCGCGTTGGGGATCGCACGCGCGAGCGCCTCGGAATAATAGCTCGGCGTAATGTAGTCGTTGTCGGGCGCCATGACGAGCGTCGGCGCCTTGATGCGGGAGAGTCCCGCGCGCCGGTCGAACGCGAGCAGCGCGTTGATGCGCCCCACCGACACCTCCACCGGCGTGCCAAGTGTCGGAGACTTCCGCTGCTCCACCTCGATCTCGGCGTCGTGCGCATTCACGTACTCAGGCGGATACAGCCACAGCGGATGAAACCGCGAGTGCAACTCGGGGCCGCATTCCTGGTACATCTGGCGCCGCGCCTCGAAGAGGCGCCGGAACCACGGGTCGCAATGAGTCCATGTGCTGCCGAGAACCAGGCGCGCAACACGCTGCGGCTGCTCAATGGCGAGCGTCTGGCCGATCGCTCCACCGGTCGAGTTGCCGGCGATGTGCGCGCGTTCGATTTTGAGCGCATCCATGAGTTCCGCAAGCTCGGCGGCCATCTGGTCGACCGAGAAGGTGCGCTGCAGGCGATCGCTCGCCCCCATGCCGCGCTGATCGTACGTGACGACTTTGTAGCGCGCGGAAAATGCGGCGATCTGCGGCTGCCAGTAACGTCCCACCCCGCTTAACCCGCTGACGAATATCAGCGGGTGCCCCTCGCCCGCCACCTCGTAGTAAATTTCACCGCCTGCGATTGCAGCCTTCGGCATTGGATCTTCTCCCCGGCAATTCGTCTGAATCGTTATTGTACGCGCAAGCCGCGGCGCGCGAGGAAGATACCGCGGACCGCGTGCGCGGTGTTACGCCCGCGTCACCACCGGCGCGTCGTCCGTGCTGGGTTCGGGTATAGCTTCCACGCGCATCTCATCGGGCGGCGGTTCATCGGGCAGTTCGGTCGCCGTTTCGGTCGCCACCACATCAGGCGCGAGAAACCCGCCCGACTGATGCCTCCAAAGTTTTTCGTAGTGCCCGCCCGCGCGCAGCAATTCATCGTGCGAGCCCTGCTCTACGATGCGGCCCGCGTCCAGCACGATCAGGCGGTCCATGCGCGCGATGGTGGACAGCCGGTGTGCAATCGCGATCACCGTCTTGCCTTCCATCAGGCCGAGCAGTTGCTCCTGAATCGCAAGCTCCACTTCACTGTCGAGTGCCGAGGTGGCCTCGTCGAGCACGAGAATAGGCGCGTCTTTCAGCACCACGCGCGCAATCGCCACGCGCTGGCGCTGCCCGCCCGAGAGCTTGACGCCGCGCTCGCCCACGTGGGCGTCGTAGGCGGTGCGTCCCCGCCAATCCTGCAGACCGAGAATGAAATCGTGCGCCTGCGCCTTGCGCGCAGCCAAGTGCACCTGCTCGTCGCTCGCGCCCGGGCGGCCGTAGCGGATGTTGGCGGAAATCGAGCGGTGCAGCAGTGAAGTATCCTGAGTCACCATGCCGATCGCCGCGCGCAGACTCTCCTGCGTCACGTTGCCGAGGTCCTGTCCGTCGATGCGTATGCTGCCTTGCTCCAGTTCGTAGAAGCGCAGCAGCAGATTCACCAGCGTGGATTTGCCGGCGCCCGAACGGCCCACGAGGCCCACCCGCTCGCCGGGACGGATGGTGAAATTCAGATGGTCCAGCACCGGACTCGCGTCGCGTCTGCCGTAGGTAAAGAAAACGTCTTCGAAGCGAATCTCGCCGCGCGAGACTTTCAGCTCGCGCGCACCGGGCCGGTCAACGCCGCTGTGCGGCACGGCGATCGTCTGCATGCCTTCCTGCACCACGCCGATGTTCTCGAAGATGCCGGTAATCTCCCAGCTCACCCAGCCGGCCACATTGGCAATTTGCCACGCGAGCGGCAGTGCAGTGGCCACCACGCCCGCGCTCACCGTGCCCAGCACCCACAACCAGATGCCGATGGCCGCGGTGCTGGTCAGCAGCAACGCATTCATCGCCGACAGCCAGAACATGAATTGCGAGATCAGCTGCATGTGCGCGCCGATCGCGGCCTGATGCTCGTCGATCACCTCGCGCACATAAGCGTCTTCATCGGCCAGCCGCGCGAACAGCTTGACGGTGAGGATGTTGGTGTAGCTGTCGACGATCCGCGCCATCACCAGCGAGCGCACTTCCGAGCTCGCCTTCGCCAGATCGCGCATGCGCGGCACGAAGTGGCGCAGGAACACCACATAGCCCGCGAACCACGCGAGCGTAGGCAGGCCCAGCCGCCAGTCCGCGACCGCCATCAGCACGAATGCACTGGCGCCATAGACCGCGATGTACCAGACCGCGCGTATCGCCGACATCACGCTTTCGCGCAAGGCGTTGGCCGTCTGCATTACGCGGTTGGCGATGCGTCCGGCAAAATCGTTCTGGAAGAACGACCAGTTCTGACGCACCACATGCCAATGGCTCTGCCAGCGGATCATGCTGGTGACGCCCGGGATCAGCGCGTTCTGGCGGATCGCGATATCGGCGAGCAACACCAGCGGGCGCACGATGAGCATCAGCGCCGCCATGCCGAGCAGCAGCGGCGACTGCTCGGCAAGGGCCGCGTGGCGGTCGGCGGCCTCCATCAGCGAAACCAGTTTGCCGATGAATACCGGAATCACCGTGTCGATCAGCGCCACCGCCAGGCTGGTCACGAACATGAGCGCATACCAGCGCTTGGTCTGGCGCACGAAATGCCAATAAAAATCCAGCAGCCCGCGAGGCGGCGCTCCCGGTCCCGGGCTGGCGGTTCCGCGTATGCGTGATTGAAGATAGCTGAACATGCGCGTATATAATGGTTTTCTAGGACGTCATGTTTGAGACAACCATGAATGCGATGACAAATGAGATCCGGGTGATGACCTCAGGCGCATTTACTGCCGCCTATCTTGAACTCATACCCCGACTCGAACTCCTGACCAAGAAAAAACTCGTGACCGTCACAACCTCCATAGGGACAGGGGAAACCTCCATCCCGAATCGGCTGCGACGCGGTGAACCCGTTGACGTTGTCATTGTAGCGGATGCCGTACTGGTTGGATTCATCAAGGAAGGTCTCATCATGGCCGAAAGCCTTACTCCCGTCGCGCGCTCGACGATCGGCATGGCCGTCCGGGCAGGCGCCCCCAAACCAGACATCAGCACGGTCGACGCGCTGAAGCGCACGCTTCTGCAGGCGAAATCCATCGGCTACTCCGCCAGCGTGAGCGGCCAATATCTCACCACCGAACTGGTGCAGCGCCTGGGAATCGCCGATCAAGTGCTGAGCAAATGCCGCTTGATCGGCGGCGGCGAGCGAGTGGGCGCCGTGGTTGCGCGTGGTGAACTCGATATCGGTTTCCAGCAAATGAGCGAATTACTGCCTGTGCCGGGCATCGCGCACATCACGCCGCTGCCGCCGGAAGTTCAGAAAGTCACACTGTTTTCCGCCGGCGTCGCCGCAAGCAGCGGGAATGCAGACATGGCTCGCGCGGTGATCAATTTCCTGGCATCTGGGGAAGCGGCTCACGTCATCACGAAAAGCGGGTTGGAACCCATAGTCGAGAAGAACGGGAGACAAGCATGAGGCTCAAGGGTAAAAACGCGGTCATCACCGGCGCGGCTTCGGGCGTAGGACGGGCGGCTAGCCTGTTGTTCGCGCGCGAAGGGGCATCGATCGCTTGTATAGACATCGACGCAGCCATGGGCGAGGAAACGGCAGCAATGGTCCGCAAGGAAGGGGGTGAGGCCATCTTCATCGAGACCGACCTTGCCGACCCGGCCGCAATCGAGCGGATGGCCAGAGCCTGCATGGCGTGGCGGTCGCAGATTCACATCCTGTTCAACAATGCCGGCATTGCCGAGCGCGTGGAATTCGAGAGGCTTCCACTAGAGCAGTGGAACCAGCAGATCGCGGTCAACCTGACCGCGCCCTTCTTGTGCAGCCAGCGCCTCGTGCCGGCGCTGCGGGCGGCGGGCAAAGCGTCGATCATCCACCACGGTTCGATCGACGGGGTGCAGGGCAACCCCACCCTGGTTGCCTACTCGGCGTCGAAGGGTGGCTTGGTGCCGCTCACGCACGTGATGGCCTACTGGCTGTCGCCGCACGGTATCCGCGTGAACTGCATCAACTCGGGCGCGCTGCGCGACAGCACCCAAGGCATTCCCGTCCGGCTCACCAGGGACAACCGCGAAGGCAAGCCGATGAGCGAAGTGCAGCGACGCGCCACGCCGCTCGGCCGTGCGGGTACCGTGGAGGAAGCAGCGGCCGTGGCCCTCTTCCTCGCGTCGGATGAATCCTCCTATGTTAACGGCAGCATTGTCACCCTGGACGGCGGCCGCACGGGGTTGACGCCAGGGACCTTCTGATCTGCCACGGCGGGATGCACGTCCGCGGGGACATGTCCAAAGAAGTGAAGAGGATCGCTCCCGTGTTTCGATGGTGCGGCGAAGAATGCTAGACCGCAGCAATCGGCCAACTCCGGACGATAAAGGTCGAGCGGCTACACGGCATGATCAAGTTCATAACAGGCTGCTAGTGGAACCGATCGGGGCAAGCGGCACGAACGCGATCGTCCGTTGCCGGCATTTCCAGGAAGAAAGGGCCGTGCTGCCCCTCGTCGGCGCGCGCGCTCGCAATGGCGTCCTTGGTGGCGAGGTACACGCTCATGCCCAGTTGCAGGTTCGACTCGCCAATGCCTTTCGAGTGGTACAGACCCTTCACCGACGGCGAGTCCTTGAGCAGATGCACGCGCCAGTTCTCGGGCGCATCGTCGTGCGATGGCAGCTTGTAGGCGCTCAGGTTGGTCGTGTACATGCGACCGTCCGCCGACCAGATCAGCTCCTCCAGCATGTAATAACCCACCCCCATCAGAAACGCCCCTTCCACCTGTCCCACGTCAAGCGGCGGGTTGAGCGAATAACCGCAGTCTTGAACGATCTCGGTTTTCAGGGTTCGAACGCTGCCGGTCAGCACGTCCACTTCCACCATCGACACGGCCGCCGCCCAGACAAAAAAGTAGCTCACGTTGCCCGCCTGCTTCTGCCAGTCGTACTCGAGGCGCATTTCGTTCGCGATGGCGGACGCCTGCATGTCGATACCTTCGAGGTAGCAGCGCCGCACCACATCGGCAAACGGCACCGACGCACCGCCAAGCGCCTCGCGCACGGGTGCCATCCGCTGCAGCAGAATCTGCAGCGCGTTGCGCACGGCGGCCCCGCATAAATCGGTGCTGACCATGGTCGTCGGCGGCGTGTTGATGGCGGCGCGCGTGCTGGTGGTACCGACGCAAATGGAGGCGAGCGGCACATCGAGCACCTCCGCCGCAACCTGTGCCATTCGCGTGGCGATTCCCTGGCCCATCTCCACGCCCGAGTGCGAAATGTGGCACGTCGCATCCTTGTACACGCAGACCTGCGCCACCCCGCGGTTGATCTCGTCCGAGAACAGAAATCCAACATTGCCCTTACTCGGCATCGCGGCCACGCCACGCTTCTTCCATCGGTTCCGCACGTTGAACTCGGCGCACTCCTTCTTCAGTTGCTCGTAGTTGCTGTTCGCCAGCACCTGCGTCCAGCACTTGTGCAGGGCGTCGTCGTTCATGGGCGTGCCGGTCATGAGCACATCGCCCACTGCGTACATGTTCTTCGTGCGAACGGTCGCGCTATCCACCGACAGCACCCGCGCAATGTGATCGATCACGCTTTCAATGATGGCGGACGCCTGCGGCTTGCCGAAACCGCGCAGCGCCGTGAAGCTGGAGAGGTGTGTCTTGCAGCAATGGCCCCTGACGCGGACATTGGGCAGGCGGTAGGCCGAGTCAACCACAAGAATGACTGTCTCCAGCACGTCACCCGAGTAGTCCAGCGAGTGGCCGCCATTGCTCCATATCTCGAGATCGAGCGCCATGATCCCGCCCTCGCCGTCAAAACCGACGCGGAACCTGGCCTGGTACGGCGACAGGCCGCCGTGCATCCGCATGTCCTGCGGACGGCTCAGTATCAGCTTCACCGGGCGCTGCAGCTTGAATGCCGGCAGCGCGGCCAGGCAGGCGATCGGCGAGGCGCGCAGCTGCTTGCCGCCAAAGCCGCCGCCGACGCGTTCCACGCGGCATTCCACATTGGAGCGCGGCAGGCCGAGCACCGCCGCCACCCACTCCTGCACATCCGACGGCGACTGCGTGGACGAATGCACCACCACACCGTGCGGCGATGGATGCACCAGCGCATTTTGCGGCTCGAGATACCAGTGGTCCTGGCCGCCCAGCACCACACTCCCCTCCTCAACATGCCGGCAATGCGCCATCGCACCGTCGGGATCGCCCTGTTGCAGAACACGCGCCTCATAGCCCGCGTGGTAGCTGTTGGCCGCAATCGCATCTTCGATGGTCACGATGGCCTTCAGATCCTCGTAGTCCACGCGCACAAACTCGCGCGCTGCTTTGTCGGCGAGCTCCTGCGTGGCGGCGACAACGACTGCGATCGGCTGACCGTCGTAGTACACCTCGTGCTCGGCCAGGAAGTACTCGTCAACGACGCGAAAACCAAACATCTTCGCACCGGGGATGTCCGCGGCGGTAAACACACCGGCAACGTCGGGCAGCGCCAGGGCGGCGGCGGCGTCCACGCGGAGAATACGCGCGTGTGCGCGGTCGGCGCAGACGAGCGCTGCGTAAAGCCCCCCCGCCGGCAGCGCAAGGTCGGCGGTGTAGCGGGCGGCGCCCGTCAGCTGCGCCATCGCATTGCTGTGCGCAAAAGATTTACCCACCGCGCCGCCAGGTCGGCCGGTCTCGGCGTAGCACTGTTCCGACTCGTGAGGATTGGGGCGGTAGCGAAGAAAGGCAGAGCGCTCGCGCTCGCCGACGGCCTGCCCGGCGGGCGCGGTGGCGTCCAGCACCGTCAGAAAGAACTTGAAGAACGACCCGAGGACCAGCGCACGTTGATACTGCCGCAGCCACTCGGGCAGGCGATCGCTCTGCATCGCCGCAAGCTCGGAGCGAAACAGATCGATCGCCGCATTCAGCAGTGGCTCCCGACGCCACTCCATGCCCACGCAAAGCGCTTCGATTGCGCGCGCGCGCAGGCCCGGTTTTCCCAGCCCGCCGATGCAGGAAACCAGCCGCCTCACGCGCATCGACCGGGGTGCTAAAGCATCGCCCGGCGGCTCAATAGTGACGCGGAAGGCAGTCACCGTCAGGCTGGTGGTGTCGACACGCCGACGACCCTGCTTGCGGACCTCGACGTAGTCATCGACGGTGGTCCAGGGAACGTGGATGGCGACAAGCACTTCCGTGGTTTCGAGGGTGGGCCGTCCGGTGTCCGGGTTGACCCAGTCGGCAATCGGAATGCGGCGCTCGCCGTGATGCTTGCTTCGTGCTACCAACGTGGCATCGAGGACCATGAACACCGGCAACAGATCGCCCAAGTGGGTGCAGCTGACCAGCGAGCCGCCGACAGAAGCAACGGCGCGTACGTTTGTGTTGCCAAAAAAGCGCAGCTGCGTACGCAGGGCTCGGACACCGCGCAATCTCGCGGCCACCTGTCGATCGTCATCGCCGCTATGCCGGTGGTTTTTCCCGCCTTCGCTGCCGTCCAGCAGCGCATTCAACTTCGTCTCGATTTCCGCGAGCGGCAAGGCAGCGCCGATGAGCAGCCCGTCTGCCTCGACCTTCCACACCTTGAGCGCCGGTGTGGAGGCCACCGAAATGTACACGGGGGGCGGCTTTGCTGTGGACGCGGACGGTGGATGCACGCGCTGGTCGTACACGATATCGGAACAGCCGCATGCCAGGATGCCGGGGCCGGAGTATTGGTGTCGCTCGTGGAGCAGATCCTCGAGTTCGCAAATCGGCGCGCGCCAGCTGCCCGCCTCCGGCGCGTCGGCAAGCGAGGTCGTGGCGGTCGTCATGGCGTTGGCGACCGGCATGCTCGATAGTGCCGCACGCGGTGCGTCGCCTCGTGCCACCATGTCCACCCATCGCCGCCGCACACGCCGCAGAGCGTCGGTCGCGAGCTTGTCCTCCGGCACATCGGCGGCCAGCACGCGAATGGCGTCGAAAATCGGTCGGTAGCCGGTGCACCGGCACAGGTTGCCGTCAATCGCGCGCTCCAGCTGCTCGCGCGTGCTGCCGGGTTCCTTGCACAGCTGCGCGTAAAGCGCCATCACAAAACCGGGCGTGCAGTAGCCACACTGGCTGGCATGCGTGAGCACCATCGCCTCCTGCAGCGGGTGCAACTGCGTGGCGGCGATAGCACCTATCGGTGCGACTGCTTCGATGCTGGTGATGTGACAGTTCCGCAGGGTGGACATGGGCGTCATGCACGCGGCCACACTGATGCAGTCCGGCCTCTTTGCATCTTCCCCGGCGGAGTCCGTCGCGGTTGCCGTAGCCCAGCCGGGCCGAACCACCATCACAGTGCACGCGCCGCAGCCACCCTCCAGGCAGACGCCCTTGGCCCCAGTCAACCCATGGTAATCGCGAAGGTGCTGGAGCAGAGTCCGGTCGGCCGGCAAAGCGCTGCCAGGCAGAACATGGCGCACGTCATTCAGGTGGTAGGCGAACTCGTCTCGCGATGTTGAGCCGCAGAAGTAGCGGCGGGGATGAGACGTCATGGAAGCGAGGGGTGAGTGGAGACCGAATTAGTGGACGGGCAAGTCGTTTGGATTATGCCGCAGATTGTTGCCTGCTGGCGTAATACTGGTTAGCTCACACCACACAGCCTCGGTCGAGTCCGGCCGGCCAGCCGCAAAATCTGAACGGCAGCTTGCAGTCTTGAGTCGTGGTCCGACCACAAGACCTCTCGGGGTCTATGGCCGTGTTCCGCCTTGAGAAAAGCGCCGAACTGCGCGCGCGAACTGCCGACGGGGATAAGGCCCATGTCCGCGGCGCGCGCGGTAGATCAGAAACACGACAATGCCGACGTTGAGCAGGTTCCATGCCGTGCCGTTGAGGAACGCCGCGCGATAGGAACCGGTCAGGTCGAAGATCGCGCCGGACATCCAGCCGCCCAGCGCCATGCCGAACAGGGTGGCCATCAGGACGGTGCCAACGCGCACGCCGACTTCCCGTGGCGCGAAATATTGGCGCACGATCAGCGTGTAGCTGGGGACTATGCCGCCCTGAAACAGTCCGAACATCGCGGAAACCACGTACAGCGATTCGACGCCGTTGGTGAAGAGGAACATCAGCAAGGCGATGCCCTGCAATATCGAGCCCAACATCAGAGTGCGCAGACCGCCGATGTGATCCGAAATCCAGCCCGAGACGAGGCGGCTGACGACACCGGCCCCCATCATCACCGCCAGCATCTCGGCCCCGCGCGCCGCACCGAAACCCAGATCGCCGCAGTACGCAACGATGTGCACCTGCGGCATCGACATCGCCACGCAACACGACACGCCGGCCACGCAGAGCAGGCCTTGCAGCACGGCGGGCGAAAGTCCGAGCGGGCGCGATGGGTCCGACCCCGGTGGCGTGTCGACAGCCGGCATCGCGCCGGACGCTGTCATAGGGAGCGGCGTTGCGGGCGGGCGCCGGCGCAATACCAGCGTGAGCGGCAGCATCGTGAGCAGGCAGAATACGCCCATGCCGACGTAAGTTTGGCGCCAGCCTGAGCTATCGACAAAGTGTTGGACTATGGGCGCCCACACGGCGCCCGCAAGGTAGTTGCCGCTCATGCAGATCGCCACGGCGATACCGCGGCGGCGCGTGAACCAGTGCGACGTGTCGGCCGCCAGCGGCGCGAAAGTGGCCGAGCATCCCAGTAATCCCATCAAGACGCCTTGCGCGAGGCTGAACTGCCAAAGGCTGCCAGCCGATCCGGCGGCAATAAAGCCTGCGCTAAGGAATACCGAGCCGAGCAATACCGGGACCATCACGCCAAAGCGGTCCGACAGGCGGCCCATCAATACGCCGCCGAAACCGAAGCCTATCATCGAGAGCGTGTAAGGCAACGATGCATCCCCGCGGGTGACCCCGAACTCGGCCTGTATGCGCGGCAGCACGACGCTGATCGTATACATGCCCGAGCCGCCAATTGTCATCAGCGCGAGCGATGCGCAGAGCCGCGCCCATGCGTAAGGCGATTCGATGTCGCGCGGTGTGGAAGTCGGTGTCTGCATTATTCCCGGTGCTATGATATGCGAAAGTAGTATGGTGTGGCCTCACGCGGAGGAACAAAATGAGCACAACGTTGCGATTGGTTGCGGTTGCGGTTCTGATGGCGCTCGTACCCGGCCCTGTCCTCGCCCAGGGCCTGGGCAAGCGGCCCGTTCGTATTCTGGTCGCGTCCCCGCCGGGGGGGCCATCCGATGTCCAGATACGCCTGTTGGTGCCCAAAATGAGCGAAATGCTGGGGCAAACGCTGATCGTGGATAACCGCCCCAGCAACAACGGCGTTGTGGCGTCAGAGATTGCGGCCAAAGCCGCGCCCGACGGCCTGACCTTCGCCGTGGGCAACAGCGGCACGCACGCGGTCAATGCCACGCTCTACGCGCAACTTCCTTACGACATCCTGCGGGATTTCGCGCCCATCAGCCAGTTCTCGACGACCGGTCTGGTCGTGGCCGCGAATCCGCGCTTGCCGGGGCACTCGGTCCAGGATCTCGTCGCGTTCGCGAAGAATCAGCCGGGCAAACTGAACGTTGCGATAGCGGGTGCGACCGGAGAACTCGCCGGTGACGCCCTGTGGGCAAGACTGAATCTGAAGATGACCAATGTGCGCTATAAAGGCAGCGCGCCTTCGGAGCTGTCCCTGGTGTCCGGGGAAACGGACTTATCGGTGCTGACGCCATTGGCGACACGCAACCACCTTCAGTCCGGCAGGCTCAAGGCCTACGGCATCACCAGCCTGAAGCGCTCGCCGGTTTTGCCGGACGTGCCGACTTTCGACGAACAGGGCGTGCGGGGTTTCGAAATCCAGTTCTGGAACGGCCTGTTCGCCCCCGCCGGGACGCCGGCCCGCATCGTGAACGCGATGAACAAGGCGGTCGTGTACGCGCTTCATACGCCGGAAGTCACGGAGCGCTTCAGGCAGCTCGGACTGGTGATCGTCGGCAACAGCCCGCAGGAATTTTCCGCGGTGGTAAAGCGCGATGTCGAGAAGTTCCGGAAAGTCATTATCGACTCCGGCATCGCCCGGCTCTGACGCACTCTAACTCACGCGGCAATAAACTGCAGGCTCGCCAGATGCGCGTATAGCCCGTCTGCGCGCAGCAGATCCTCGTGCGTCCCCATCGCATGAACGTGGCCGCGATCCATCACGATGATGCGGTCGGCGTGGCGCACGGTCGCGAGCCGGTGCGCGATAACGAGCGTGGTGCGTCCGTGCGCAAGCCGCTCGAGCGCTGCGGCAACCTGGCGCTCGCTCTCGGCATCGAGCGAACTCGTCGCCTCGTCGAGCAGCAGAATCGGCCGGTCGGCGAGCAGCGCGCGCGCAATTGATATGCGCTGGCGCTGGCCGCCGGAAAGTTTGACGCCGCGCTCGCCGAGATCGGTGGCTAAGCCCTGCGGCAGACGCTCGATGAATTCCAGCGCATGTGCCGCAGCGCATGCTTCCCGCACTGCTTCGGGTGTCGCGTCGGGACGGCCAAAGCGCACGTTCTCCGTGATGCTGGCGGCGAAGATCACCGGATCCTGCGGCACGAGCGCGATCGCGCGCCGCAGATCGTGCGGCTCGCAATGCCTGATGTCGGCGCCGTCGACCAAAATCCGGCCCGACAGCGGATCATAGAACCGCAGGATCAGCGCGAACACCGTGGACTTGCCCGCGCCCGACGGGCCGACCAGCGCGACGCGCTCGCCAGGATTGATGGTGAACGACACCGGACCGAGCGCCGGCGTGTCGGGGCGACTCGGATAGGCAAACGCGACCTCGTCGAAGCGTATCGCGCCCGTCACGCGCGAAGGCAGCCGGATCGGCGGCGCGGCAACGCTCAGCGCGGGCTGTGTATCGAGCAGTTCCATCAGGCGTTCGGTCGCGCCCGCCGCGCGCTGAATCTCGCCCCACACTTCCGATACCACTCCCGCGCTCGCGGCAACGATGGCGGCGTAAAACACGAATGCCGAAAGCTCGCCGGCGGTAAGACGCCCCGCAAAAACATCGTGACCGCCGATCCACAGGATCACGCCGACCGCGCAGAAACCGATCAGCATCACCAGCGAAATCAGCCACGCTTTGACACGAATGCGGTCCACCCCCGCCGCGCAAGCCGCTTCGGTCGCGTCGGTAAAGCGATCGCGCGTGCGCTCTTCGTGCCGGTAGGCTTGCACGATGCGGATTTCGTGCAGCGACTCGTCGATGTGCGCCGACACGTCCGCCACGCGGTCCTGATTGACGCGCGACAGGCGCCGCACGCGCCGCCCCATGACCAGTATCGGCACCAGCGTCGCCGGCACGCCGAGCACGATGAACGCGGCGAGCTTGGGACTAGTGGCAAACAGCATCGCCAGCGCCCCCAGCATCATCAATCCGTTCCTCAGGAACATCGAAAAGCCGAAGCCGATCACCTGCCGCAACTGCTCGCTGTCGTTGGTGAGGTGCGAAATGATTTCGCCGGTGCGGGCCGAATCGAAGAACGCGGGCGACAGCGTGAGCACGTGGCCGAATGCCGCCTGACGCACGTCCGCGATGACCCGTTCGCCAACGCTCATCATCAGGAAGAAGCGCGCCCAGGTCGCACACGCGAGTACCACGGACACCGCCACCACCGCGGCGAGCGCGGCATTCAGCAGGTGCGGGTCGCCGCTGCCGAACCCGGCGTCGATCACATAACGCAAACCCTGCCCGAGTGCCAGTACGCAGCTTGCCGCGACCACCAGTGCCGCCAGCGCGCCGGCGATCTGCCAGCGATAAGGCGCGAGAAACCGCGCGAGACGCGCGAGGTGGGCGATACCAGTCACCCGTCACCCATTATTGCAGAACGTATGACTGCGGACCCGGGACCCGGAGCGGGCGTCAGCGGCGCGCCCGCTCCATGAAGTCAGGCCGCAGGGCTTTGCTCCAGTCCGGGATGGCGGGGATTTTCTTCTCTTTCAGGAGAATTTCCGCCTGCGTTTGCATATAGGATTTAAGGTCGGACGGAAAACCCGGGTTCACGTCTATGGTGGCCAGCGCCTTGCCGAAGGTTTCCTGCGACATCTTGTAGCCCTTCGAGGTATAGAAACCGTAGATGACATCCGAGACTTTTTTCGGGTTCTGCTTGAAGTCGCTCGCCACTGCGAGCCAGGACTTAAGGTAGGCAACCACGGCGTCCGGATGCTTTTCGACGAAGTCGGGGGTGGCGGCCATGAAGACCGGCAGCTTATCCACGTCCCAGTAATTCATGATGGTGGTGGCGATGCCGTCGGCCTCGGCGAGGGCGTTGTAAGGCTCGGTGTTTACCATTGCGTCCACGGTCTTGGCGGACATCGCGGCCACCATGTCGTTCACGTTCATGCGAACCTCTTCGAAGTCGCCTTTCTTGAGCCCGTGCGACGGCGCGATCGTGTCCACGAAAATATTGCCGATCGAGGAACCGGTCTGATTGGCGACCTTGCGCCCGCGCAGCTGTTCCACCTTGGTGAGATTCAAATCCTTGCGCGCCATGATCCGGATGCTCTTGCCCACCTGCTCGATCACGGCGATGGCCACCAGGCCGCCCCGGGCGTTACCGATGATGAAGGACGGTCCCGCGTAGGTACCCATATCCACCTGGCGGGCGACCATCTGCTGCATGGTGACGTTGCCCGACGGCACCGCGAACTCCTCGTACTTGATCCCGTGCTTTTCAAGCTGACCCGACCGCAGCAGATAATACGTGGGCATTCCCCACATGTTCGTCTGGTAACCCTGGCGAACCGGCGCCAGCGCGGCGGCCGCCAGTAGTTCCGAGTGCCCCAGACCGGCCGCTAACACACTGGCCCCGGAAGCGGCCAGAAAATGCCGGCGGGTAAATCCTTCATTTTGATTTTTCATCGCTCGTTCCTCCTTGGTGTTGATTGATCGACGCCCCGGTTCTTCAATGCTCCATCAAGCCTTAACAGCCTGTTCGCTCAAGTGGCGCATGAGCTGCTTCTGATGCTGCAAAAACTCGATGCTGAGCGCATCACGCGGCCGCGGCAGACGGATCGGCACCTCCGTTTTCACGGTACCGGGATGCGGCGTCATGACCACCACCCGATCCGCCAGATAAACAGCCTCCGCCACGTTGTGCGTCACGTAGATCACCGTCTTGCGGGTCTCCCGCCACACCTCGGCGAGCAGCCGCTGCATCTCGTCACGCGTCATCGCGTCCAGGGCTGCGAAAGGTTCGTCCATCAAAAGCACCGCCGGATTATAAGCCAGGGCGCGGGCGATCGCGACCCGTTGCTGCATGCCGCCCGACAGATGATGCGGATAGGAGTGGACGAACTTCTCGAGCTTCACCAGTTGGAGCTGCTGCAGCGCAATCTCCTCGCGCTCGGCTTTGGGAACCCCCTTCATCTCCAGCCCGAATGCCACATTTTCCAGAGCCGTGCGCCAGGGGAAGAGCTGGGCAAAATCCTGAAACACGATGCCCCGGTCCAGGCCGTGACCGGTCACGACTTTCCCCCCGATGCGAATCTCGCCGGAGGTGGGCGCCAGAAATCCGGCGATAATGTTGAGCAGGGTCGACTTGCCGCAACCGCTGGGTCCCACGATGCAGAGAAACTCCGACTCCTGCATGCCGAAGCTTGCCTCGTGCACGCCCGTAACCCGCCCTGCGGGCGTGTCGTACACGAGCGAGACGTTGTTGACTTCAATATGGAGCATCGTTGTTTTCTTCAGCCCTTGGCCGCCCGCATCATTCCCCAGCGCAATACCGTGGCCCGCTCCAGAGCGCCGAACACGAGCCGCTCGAAGACAAAGCCGATGCACCCGATGACCGCCAGGGAAGCCAGCATGATGTCCGCATTCAGGAATTCCTTGGCATCGAAGATCACCCAGCCCAACCCCCACGCCGAAGCCGCAATCATCTCGGCGCCCACCACGGCGATCCACGAGCGCAGGAACGCCTGGCGAACCCCGGTAATGATGAAGGGGGATGCGCCCGGAATGATGACTTTCCAGAAGAGCAACTGCCCGTTCGCTCCCATTGCGCCGGCGGCCCGCATCCACAGTGGGTTGACGGAGCGTACGCCCGACCACGCGTTGAGCACCATCGGAAACGTCGCTGCATAGAACACGATGAGAATCGTAGTGACGTTGCCGATTCCAAACCAGAGGATGAAGACCGGCACCCACGCAAGCGAGGGAATGGGCATGAGCACGCTGACGAGCGGGAGAAAGAAGTGTTCGACCGCGGGTATGCGGCCCATCAGGATCCCCAGCGGCAACCCCACGGCGATGGCCAGTCCCAGTCCGAACATCACCCGGTACAAGGTGTAAAGGGCGTGCCGGAGCATGGTGCCGTCCATCAGCATGGCCCACAGCGTATGGACCACCGTGGGAATGGTGGGCAGCAGCGCCGCCGCAAAGTAGCCGCTCCGGGCGGCCGCTTCATAGAGCGCCGCCGCGATCAACAGCGTCACCGCCGCCCGGCGGAACGACCGCACATGCGCACCGAATGCGTTCACGATGTCATCATCCCCCAGCGGACCACGGTGTATTCCTCGAGCCGCTTGAACACCAGATTCTCCAGGATCAGGCCGACTGCGCCGATGACCGCGATGCCGGCCAGCATCACGTCGGTATTCATGAACTCGCGCGCGCCAAAGATCAGCCAGCCCAGTCCCCATGGCACTGCCGCGAGCATTTCCACGGCCACCAGAATCCGCCATGCCTGGGCAAGACCCAGGCGCAGCCCGGTAAGAACGTAGGGAAGCGCCCCTGGCAGAATTACCAGGCGGAACAGCCGCCGGTCGTCCGCGCCCATGGCCTGGGCCGACCGGATCCAGATCTCCTTGACCGCTTTCACACCGGTCCAGCTGTTCACAATGATCGGGAAAGCGGAGACGAAAGCGACCAGCAGAACGACCGAAAAATTCCCAAGGCCGAACCACAGCATTAAAAGAGGCGCATACGCCAGACCGGGGATGGGCGCACCAATGCTTACCAGCGGCAGGAAGATATCCTCGGCCCGGCGCGACCGCCCCATGGCGATTCCGATCGCTACACCCACCACCGCGGCCAACACAAACCCGGTCAGGAGGCGGGCCACCGTCTCCATTGCGTGGTGCGGCAGGATCCCCGCGGCAGTCAGACGCACCAGCGCAGACGCCACTTCCTCCAGCGGGGGGAACAGCCGCTGGGGAAAAATACCCATGCGCGCGACGATTTCCCAGAGCCCCCCCACCACCACGAACGGAAACGCGGTGCGTGCCGCGGCGCGCCAGCGCGCACCATCCCGCAACACGATCGGTGACCACGTGGATGCCAAGGTGCGGGTGGATGCGGTGGGAACGTCTTCGTGCATCGAAGTGGCAAGGCTCCGTCGGCTCTCGATCAGTGGGATGGGTGTCGCTGCGCTCAACCCATCCTGCGCGAGCTACATGTTCCCGGCCTTGCGTTTCTTGAGGTGTGCCTGCACGCCCTTCTTGCCCGTGGCGGTCTTCGGCGTCCACTTGAGCTTGTGCTTGAGCAGATCATCTTTCTCCCACACATGCGTCGCATCGCCCATGTAGACGATGAACACTTCGCAGCCGTCAGGATATTCGTAAGGTCCGTGGCGAATGTCCCAGCCAAACACGTAGTCGCCGGGGCGCAGGTCCTTGCCGGCGACGCACATGCGGCCCTTGGTCACGAGAATTGAATGCCAGCTCGCGTGAGTATGCGCGGGCTCGACGTAGCCCGCCGGGAAACGCTGCTTCATGTCGATGCGCTTCATCACCGGATCGTAGTTCAGGACCTTGACCTTGACCCCGGGCGGCAGTTTCAGGAGCCCGCGCACGTCGTCGCTTTCCCATTCGACTTCGTGGTCGTAAATCGCTTTGAACGTGTGATCAAAACCTTTAGCCGCCTTGCTTCTTTTCGCTTTCATTCCTCTGCATCTCCTGATTTAATTCACTTCGACTTTGATCCCGGCGTCCTTGATGACCTTCAGATACCTCGCCAGATCGGCCTTGATGATGCCGGTGAATTGTTGTGGCGTGCTGGTCACCGACTCGATGCCCAAAGCCGTGTAGCGTTCTATCACATCCGGTTGCTTCAGGGCCTTGACGATTTCGGCGTTGATTTTGCCGACGATTTTCTGCGGCACTCCTTTCATTGTCAACAGACCCCACCAGTTGTCCAGCACGAGGCCCTGCAAGCCGGCGTCGATTGCGGTCGGCACGCCGGGGGTCAGCGGGAAAGGCTTGGCGCCCGCCACCGCGATCGCGCGCAGCTTGCCGGATTTGACATACGGCAGGGCCACCGGCATGTCGGCGAAGACCACTTGCACCTGCCCGGCCATGAGATCCAGCAACGCGGGCGGCGAACCTTTGTACGGAACGTGCGTAATTTTTACTCCGGTCATGGTCGCGAACATCTCACCGCCGAGATGAGGCAGCGTGCCGGTGCCGCTGCTGCCGTAGTTGATCGAACCGGGTTTCGACTTGCCATGCGCGATCAGTTCCTTCATCGACTTTACCGGTAGCGCGGGATTAACCACGATCAATTGCGGCGCGGCGGCGATGACCGATATCGGCTCGAAGTCGCGCAGCGACTGGTAGCTGGTCTTGTAGAACAGCGGATTGAGCACGATCGGTGCAACGCTGCCGACCACCCACGTATAGCCGTCCGCCGTTGCGGTGGACGCGATTCCCGTACCGAGGCTGCCGCCGGCGCCCGGACGATTGTCGACGATGATGCGCTGTGCCAACGGCTCAGTGAGCTTCTCGCCGAGTATGCGCGCCAGAATATCGGAAGAACCGCCGGGCGGGTACGGTGCGATGAGCCGGATCGGTTTGGTCGGATAGGGCTGGCTTGAGGCCAGGCCGGCGCTCAGAGCACAGGCCGCCGCCGCCAGAAATGCTATGCGCCGCATGGTTGGTCTCATCATCGAACTCCTTCGTTTTCTGGATTGTAAGTCAAACCTGGCCTACGCGTTGCGAACCTCGCTGCGCAGGCGCACAATCACGAGCGGCTTTTTACCACGCGGATCACTCTGTGTCACCAGCGGTGTCGTGACCTGAACAAATCAATCGCGTATCGATCAATCACAACGGGCAAGGGAGCAGGCATGCTGAAAGCGGCAATTCACGGCATGGGACGATGGGGCGGCCGCCTCATCGATTCCGTACAAAACAGCGAAAAAATCCGTCTGGTCAAGGGCGTCACGCGCAATCCGGCGACACACCGCGCGCGCGCCGCCAAGACCGGCCTGGTGCTGACCGACAGCTACGCTGAAGTTTTGCACGATCCGCAGATCGATGCGGTCGTGCTCGCGACACCGCACTCGCAGCACTTCGAGCAAATCGTGCAGGCGGCGCAAGCCGGCAAGCACGTCTATGTCGAGAAACCGATGACGCTCACGCGCGCCACGGCGCAGCAGGCGGTGGATGCGTGCCGCGCGGCGGGCATCACGTTGACCCTTGGCTTCAACCGCAGGCACGCGCCCGCGTTCCTCGAGATGATGCGCAGGATCCGCGCCGGCGAAATCGGCGACGTGCTGCACATCGAAGGCCAGCATTCCGGTCCCAGCGGCTATCGCCTCGCAGCCGGCGGCTGGCGTTCGACCCGCGTCGAAGCACCCGGGGGCGGAATGACGGCGCGCGGCATCCACACGCTGGACTCCATGATCCAGATTGCCGGCCTCGTGAACTCGGTCTACGCTTTCAGCGAGCACCGCAAGCTGCCCGCGGACGTCCCGATGGACGACACCACGTCGATGCTGCTGAAATTCGCGAGCGGCATCACGGGTTATCTGGGAACCGTGTTCGTGACCGGCGAGTTGTGGCGCCTGCACGTGTTCGGCTCGAAGGGCTGGCTCGAGATGCGTGGCAACTACGAGCTCAACGCATGCGGTCTCGAAGGCGCGCCGCAGAAAATAACGTTGCCGACAATCGACATGGAAAAGGCGACGCTCGAAGCATTCGCCGACGCGGTGGCCGCCAAGCAGCAATTTGTCGTGCCGCCCGAGCAAGCCGTCAACGGCATTGCCGTGCTGGAAGCAATCGTTGCTTCAGCCGCGAGCGGCAACGCAGTCCGGATCGGCTAACGGCCATGCAAATTACCGCGGCTTCAACAGTTCATTTTCCCTTCGTAGAGGGTCAGCGGCGGATAGGCCTTCGGATCGATTATGACATCGATGAGCGTCGTCACCTGGGCGCGCATCGCCCGTTCCAAAGCGGGCTGGAACTCAGCAGGATTTTCGACTCTCACCCCGTCGCAACCACAGGCACGTGCGATCGCGGCGTGGTCGACCGGCCCGAGCGCGCAGGCGTCGGTGTGGTCGCCGTACAGCACGTCCTCCGCATGCATTTGATAACCGAGTATCTGGTTGTTGAGCACGATCACGACCACTTTGACGTCAAGCCGCCGCGCGGTCTCCAGTTCCGACCACACGTGGGCGAAGCCGCCGTCGCCGGTGATGCAAAAAACATCGCGCCCGGCGACCGCGAGCTTGGCGCCGATTGCGGCGGGCAGTCCCCACCCCAGGCCCGCTAGGCCCCGCCCCGCGAGGAAACGCATTCCCGCGCGCTGCGCGGTCAAATAGTTCGCCGCCCAGATCGGCGCGTAGCTCGCGTCGGACACCACGACTGAGTCCGGCCGCAGCACCTTGTTGAGTTCGAACATGAGCCGCTCAGGACGGACAGGAATCGCATCCGAGCGCATCACGGTTTGCGCCTCGGCCGCGAAGGAACGGCGTGCAGCCGCGATTCGCTGCTCCACTGCGGCGCGGGCCGCGCGGCGCTTGCCCAGATCCTGATTCGCCAATGCCTGGTCGAGCGCGGCCAGCGTAAGCTTCGCGTCTCCATTCAGTCGCAGCGCTTCGTAGTTGCGGCCGATCTCCTGGCTGTCGATATCGATATGTATGTATTTCGCCGATGGCGGATACAAGGTCCACGAGTCCGTCCCGTTCTGGTTGGTGCGATTGCCGATGAGCAGGATCACGTCGGCGTCAGTGACGAGCCCGCGCAGATGCTTCGCGATGGCGCGCGTGCCCATGAAATATCCGATCGGGCCGATCGACAGCGGATGCCGCTCGTCGACCGCGCCCTTGCCCATGCTGGTCGTCGCGACCGGAATTCCCGCCGCTTCCTGCAAATGAGCGAGCTCGTTGTGCGCGTCCGACAAATGCACACCGCCGCCCGCGATGAGTAATGGATGCTCGGCATTCGCCAGCAACTGCGCGGCTTTCTCGATGGAAGCCGGATCGGCAAGGCTGCGATCCAGAGGATAGCTCCCCAGATTCTCGCGCCTGATTTCACCAGCGCCCGCTCCGACTGGCTCCAACAACAGGTCCTGCGGGAACAGCAGCACTGCCGGTCCCGGGCGTCCGCTTGCGGCGGCGACGAAAGCCATGTCGACATAATCTTCGATGCGCGACATCTGGCTCACGCGGCGTACCCATTTGCTGCAACCGCGGAACAAATCGAGATGGTCGAGTTCCTGAAACGCATTCTTGTCGGTCTGGGTGCGTCTGACATCCTGCACGATGGCGACTATCGGAATCGACGCCTTGAGCGCTTCCGACAGCCCTGCCACCAGCAACGCCGCGGCCGGGCCGTTCTGTCCGGTGACGACTCCGACCTTGCGCGAAATGCGTGCGTAACCATCCGCCATGGCCGCTCCCGCGTTCTCCGTGCGATACGCGATCTGGCGGATGCCGAATTCCGGAGTAACGAGATAGAGCGCCGATGGCAGGCTCTGTCCGAACATCAGTTCCACGCCATGCCGTTTCAGCGCGCGCGCGACCAGGTGCGCGCCGCACGGCGTGGGCAGCTTATGGCGGGGAGCGTGAGTGACTTTTCCGGGTGTGGTGTCCATGCATAGTCCCTTCGTTAATCCGCGGGCGGAAACATGAATATGTTGGCAGGTTCGGGCGGGTACTCGTGCGAGCTGTGGACGCGGGCGATCATTTCGAGCAGGTGCGGCGCGGCGGCGCAAAGCAGCGCGAAGTGTTCGTCGGCAAGCCGCAGCCCGGCACGCTGCGCCGCGTGAGCGCAAGGATCGGCGATCTTCGGTTCGATCGATCCCACCGCGGGCGCGGCAGGCGCTATGGGCGCGGGCCGCGCGTTGGGGTCAACCACTGCGCGCCGCTGCGACCAACTCATCGCCTGCTCGTAGGCGTGCGCCATTCCCAGCACATTGGCATCGTCAAACGGTTTGCCGACCACTTGCATCGACAGCGGCAGGCCCGCGCGGCTGAATCCGGTGCACACCACAACCGCCGGACTTCCGGTGATCGCAAACGGCGTGAAACGATTGGGGCTCGGCCATTTCGCAAGCTCGGGACCAAGCCTGGGCGCAGGACCCGCACCGGGCGTCACCAGCACGTCGCAGTCCGCCAAGGCGTCGTGCATTTCGCTCAGCATGCGGCTGCGTTCCTGCTGCGCCCGCACGTAGTCGGCGCCCTGGATCAAACACGCGATCAGCGTGCGTTCGAGAAAAACCGCGCCAAAGTCGTGCGGACGCTCGATCAGCGTCTGCCGCTGGATCGCGAAGGTCTCGGGCTCTTCGATCAGGGTCCACACGTCATAGTAATCTCGCAGCGGGCGCAGGCGGACTTCGTGCAGACGCGCGCCCAGTTTTTGCAACACCTGCAACGCAGCTTCGGTTGCGTTGCGCAATTCGTCGTTGCCGGCGGCATCCTCCGCGCCGAACTGCCGCACCACTCCCACTCGCACGTTCTTCAGATCGGATCGCAGCGCCGTCCGGAAATTCTGCTGGCGGCCGCGCACGCTCGAGCGGTCTCCCGGATCGTAGCCGACGATCGCATCGAGCAGGATCGCGCAGTCCTCGACCGTCCGCGCGAACGGGCCGCAGTGATCGAGGCTGAAAGAATTGGGAATCACCCCGCGGCGGCTGACCAGACCGAAGGTGGGCTTCATTCCAACCAGTCCGCACAGCGACGCAGGCGTGCGGATCGACCCGCCGGTGTCGCTGCCGAGTGCGGCCAGCACCAGCCCTGCCGCGAGCGCCGCAGCCGAACCGCTGCTCGAGCCGCCCGTGAAATGCTCGGGATTCCATGGATTGCGCGCAGGGGGCCAGGCCAAATCAAACGAAGGTCCGCCGTGCGCAAGCTCGTGGGTCGTGAGTTTACCCATGAGAATGGCGCCGGCAGCATAAAGCTTGTCCACGGCACTCGCGTTCGCGCGCGGCACGTGCTTGGCGTAGGCTCTGGACTGTCCCGTCGTCAGAATGCCGGCGGTTTCGTAAATGTCTTTGACGCCGAACGGAATGCCGTGCAGCGGCCCGCGATAGCGCCCTTTGGCAATTTCGTTTTCGGCCTCACGCGCCTGCGCGACAGCCTGTTCGGCGGTCACCGTGATGAACGAGTTGATGACCGGGTCGATCGCTTCAATCCGCGCCAGCAATCCATTCACCAGTTCCAGCGGCGACAGCTCGCGCGCCTCGATCAGGCGCGCGGCCGTTACAATGGTGTCAGGCAGGTTCGCGGACATCAAGCGCTAGCAATGCATTGGATCCTGCTTCGTCACCCCGGCGCAGGCCGGGGTCCAGGAGATGCTCAACTGCCGCTATTCTAGCTTGATGCCGCTGTCCGTCAATTTTCACCAATCGGCTCGCCATGGCGTACGCGTGCATAATGGGCGGCAAATTGGGAAGGAGTGGAGTGCGAGTTGACATGACACCGCTGCCGCGTCACAGGTTAAGGTGGGAAAGCGGATGGCGGTCCGCCTGGTTAGTACTGGCGGCCGGCATCGTCATTTCTGTTGCCGTGTGGTTTCTCACTCAGTCCCTGGTGGAGCGCGATGCGCGTCACAAGTTCGAGTCCACCACGAGTGCCATAGCAGCGACTGCCCAATCGAGCATACGCAGTTACGCCGATTTGCTGCGCGGTCTGGGAGGTTTGTACGAGGCCGAGCCCGCAGTCAGCCGCGCCGGCTTCAACCGTTACATTTACAGCCTGGACCTGCAGTTGCACTATCCCGGTGTCCGCTCGATTTCCTATGTGCAGCGCGTGCCGGCCTCTGCGAGAGCGAATTTTGAAAAACAGTTGAGCCGCGACCCGGATCTCACCCGACGCGGTTACCGGAATATCATCATCAAGCCCGCCGGGGAGCGCGCCGAATACTTCGTGATCAAGTATGTTGAACCGCTGCACGCCAACAAGGCGGCGGTAGGATTTGACATTGCCTCGGACCAGGAGCGCATGAATCTGGTAGGACTGGCCCGCGACTCGGGCATGCCGATCCTGTCAGGGCACATCGCCCTGATAACAGAGCCGACCCGGCGCGAGACCGGGGTCGTCATGCGTCTGGCGCTGTATCGCAAGGATGCATTGACGCCCGATGTCAAGCGGCGCCGCGAGGCTTTTTCCGGCCTGGTGAACGTGACGTTCCTGGTGGAAGAATTAGCGCAGCGCATCATGGCGGGCGAAGGCTACGAGCAGGTCACTTTGCGTATCCACGATGCCGGCCTCGTCGGCAGCGGCCCGCAATCAACACCCGAAGAGATGTACTCGAACGCCGCTTTCCGCCCGCCTCAAACCGGCGCGGTTCTTGAGGATACCCGTTACATCGACGTGGGGCAGCGCCGCTGGGAACTGAGCTTCAGCGCCCCACAGAAATACTTTTTGCGGGCTACCGATCTTGTGCTGCCCTGGTCCGCGCTCTCCGCGATGCTGGTGGTCAGCCTGCTATTGAGTGGTTTGATCCGCTCCCTGGCCCGCTCCCGGCAGCGGGCGCGAACGCTGGCGGAGCAAATGACCGCCGACTTGCGCGAGAACCAGGCCAAGCTCATCGAAGAAAAGCGCCGGACACAGGAACTGATCGAAGTGCTGCCGAATCCGATTTACTTCAAAGACACGGACGGGCGCTACCTGGGCGTCAACCGCGCATGGGAAAAGTTTTTTGGCACGCCCAGGGATGCATTTATCGGCAAGACGGTGCAGGAGCTCTACCCCGACAACCCGGAAATCGCGGCGAAGCTGCACGCGGACGACCAGGCGGTGTGGGATCACCCTGGATCAAAGTCCTATGAGACCTCCATCACGACCCGCGACGGGCGGCATCACGACGCGGTTTACTACAAGGCGACGTTTACACACGCCGACGGCCGTGTCGCGGGATTGATCGGAAACATCGTCGACATCTCCGAACGCAAACAGGCCGAAACCACGATGAAGGCGTCCGAAGAACGTTACCGCGCGATGTTCGAGAATGCGGCAGTCGGGATCACGCGCGTCGATCTCAATGCGGTGCTGGTTGACGTCAATCAGAAGTTCTGCGACATGCTGGGCTACACCCGGGACGAACTCATCGGCAAGGCTATCAAGGATGTTACCCATCCCGACGACTACAGCAAGGGTGTTGCGCTGCGCGGCCAGGTCACCACGGGTGAAACGCAGCAGGCAATCGGCGAAAAGCGTTTTGTACGCAAAGACGGCGCCATCATATGGGCGCGGCGCACCATGTCCATCGCCCGCGACAGCGCCGGCAACCCGCAGTATGCGATCAGCGTGGTCGAAGACATCACCGAGAGCAAATACGCGGAGTTGCGGCAGACCATGGAACACGCGGTGACCCGTTTGTTGTCCGAAGCCGACCGCTCCGGCGGCGTCGTGTCGAAAACCATCCGCATCATAGGCGAAGCCTTCGGCTGCGCCTGCGGCGCCTACTGGAGCGCGGACAAGCACGAGCAGGTGATGGCGTGCACCGAAATCTGGAGTGAGCCATCCACCGAAATCATGGAGTTCGCGGACAGCAACCGCCAGTTCCGGCATCCACTGAGCATGCCGGGCGGACTATTCATGCGCGCCTGGAACAGCGGGGAACCCGCATGGATCGACGATATCACGCAGGACACGGGACTGCGGCGCGCCCCGCTCGCGCTGAAGGCGGGGTTGCACGGGGCTCTTGCCTTTCCAGTCCTCTCCGGCAAGGACATCCTCGGCGTCATGGAATTCTTCAGCCGCGCCAGCCGCCCGCCTGACGAGTCGCTGTTGCAGAGCACGCGCGCGCTCGGCAACCAGATCGGCCTGTTCATGGCGCGCAAGGAGGCCGAGGAGCGCATCCGTCATCTCGCGCACTATGATGAACTCACCGGGTTAGCCAACCGCAACATGTTCGGCGAGCGCCTCAACCACGCGCTCGCCCAGGCTCAGCGCAACAACAAGCCATTGACGATCCTGTTCATCGACCTCGACCGGTTCAAGAATATCAACGACACGCTCGGCCACGAAGCGGGAGACTACGCGCTCAGGGAAGTTGCGCAACGGCTGCTCGGTTGCGTGCGCGCCAGCGATACCGTTGGCCGCCTCGGCGGGGACGAGTTTGTGGTGCTGCTCGAGGAATTGATGCAGCCTTTGCACGTCGCCGCGGTAGCGCAGAAAATCCTTGACGCCGTCGCCAGCCCCTACATGCTCGACGCGCAGGAATTTCACCTCAGCGCAAGCGTCGGCATCAGCAGCTATCCTGCCGACGGCGATTCCATGCAAAGCCTGCTGAAAAACGCCGACATCGCGATGTATCGCGCCAAGGAGCAGGGCAAGAACAACTATCAGTACTACTCGGCGCAGATGAACGTCCACTCGCTCGAACGCCTGGCGATGGAAACCGACCTGCGCCACGCCCTGGAACGCAAAGAGTTCCTGCTCCATTACCAGCCCAAGATCGATATCGTCAACTGGCGCATCACCGGCATGGAGGCGCTGGTGCGCTGGCAGCATCCAACCAAGGGGCTGATCCCGCCCCTGCAGTTCATCCCGCTGGCCGAGGAAACCGGCCTGATTGTGCCGATCGGAGAGTGGGTATTGAGGGCCGCCTGCACCCAGAACAAAGCGTGGCAGGAACAGGGGCTGCCGCCGTTGCGCGTCGCGGTGAACCTGTCGGCACGCCAGTTCGTTCACGAAAACCTGTTGCAGGATGTGTCAAGGGTGCTCGGCGAGACCGCGCTCGATCCGACTGCGCTGGAAATCGAGATTACCGAGAGCATGGTGATGCACGATCCGGTGCACGCGGTGAAACTGCTGGCCGGACTCAAGGCCATGGGGATATATCTTTCGATTGATGATTTCGGCACCGGCTATTCGTCGTTGAGTTGCCTCAAGAGCTTTCCGATAGACAGCCTGAAAATCGACCGCTCTTTCGTCCGGGATCTGCCGGGGGACGCCGATGACGCCGCGATCACCGAGGCGATAATTGCGATGGCGCACAGCCTGCGACTCAACGTAATCGCCGAAGGCGTCGAGACGGAGGAGCAGCTGCGCTTCCTGCGCGACCACGGATGCAACGAGATACAGGGATACTATTACAGCAAGCCCGTGCCGGCGCACGAATTTGTCCAATTGATGCTGAACGACGCCGCTTCCGGGATACCGAAATAATCTCGCACCAGTGCTTGCTTATCGCAAACCCGGATCGGTTAAAAAAGAAATGGCGCGCATTGTTAAATCTCAAGAGTTCAAGAGTTGGCGTGGATTACGCCGTCGACAACTCTTACGTGATCCCCCGTCCGCCACGCCGGCGCGCTCGCGGTGCTGATCACGCGGCTCGATCCGTCATCAAAGCGGACCGTGACCTGATAGCCTTTGGTCGATTTCACCCTTTTCTCGATTTCGTTGCCGGCAATCACTCCGCCCACCGCACCGATGGCAGTCGCCGCCGTATTGCCTCTGCCGGAACCCATCTGGTTGCCGAGCAAACCGCCCACGACCGCGCCGCCGACTGCGCCCAGTCCAGTGCCTTCGCCTTTGTGTTGAATCTCCCGCACCGATTCGATCACGCCGCATTCGGCGCACGTCCGTTTGACGGGAGTATTGCTTGCCATCTGCACCGGGGCCGGGGCCGTATGCGCTTTCGGGGTGGCAGGTTTAGCCTTGTTCGCCATCTGCACCGGGGCCGTTTGCGCTTTCGGGACGGCGGGGCCAGCGGCGTTGGTTGAAAGTTTTTCGACCGCGGCGTTATTGCCGGGGGTGCCGGTCGAGGTCGGGATCCAGCCCATGATGGCCGCTATTCCAGCGGCACTGAACAGTATCACTGCGATGCCCGCGGCCCACGCCAGTGGGTGGGGCGACTTGTTGACTTGCGTTTCCATGTCGATTTCCTTTTTGTTCCGTAATTGCCGAATTCACTGCCGGGTGTTCATTTCCCCGCGATGGTCGTATTATTCGGCGCCTGATCGGCGTATCGCTGCCGCCCCCGCTCCTCGACATCGTAGGCGCCGAAGACTACGCGCGCCGGACTGGTTTCCGGAAGCACGTAGACGATTCCATGCGTACCGGTAAACGCCGGGCGTAATACCTTCTCGTAGAATCGCACCGGCACATTGATGCAGCCATAGGAAATGCGATTGTCGAGAGGCGTCGGGCTGGCCAGGCGCTCGAGGCGTCGCTCCTTGGGATTGGTATTGATTACCCGATGAATCGATACGGCCGCCTCATAGTCGACCCACAAAATGTCCACGCCGCGGGTACTCCTGCCCAGTGCCGCCACAAACCGGCCAGCCGGAGTCGTGCGGGTTTCGGGGGGCATGGCGGAAAACTCCCGGTCGCCGATTCCCGGGACGGTGTTATCACCGCGCGCCAAGCCGAGCAGCGCAGGGGCCGCCCCCTGGATCTGCCCGCCGGCGTCGAATACGAAAACTTTGGCGTCCGTTTTGTCGACGATCACGAACGGTAAATTCCTGTTGTCGCCCGAATCGACGACCCAATCGGCGATATGGCGAACGTCGCGGGATGCCTTTTCGCGCGCGAACACAGCGCGTTTGACGTCCGTTGCGTGGGGCTGCAGCGCTTTAACCGCTTGCGCGGGTGCGCTCTGCAGCGTAGATAAAGTGCTTTCGCCCGACACCGACACTGTGTCGTCCAAAGCCGCCGCATAGTGGGGAAGCAGGACCAGGCCCAAAACCACGATCCCAATGTGATACATTTTCATTTTCAATCTGCCGGTTTTGTCATGCTGAACACGTCGGTATTACGACCGCAGCGCGGCCCCGGCCGCCTTGCGAACCGGGCTGCTGCAAAACTGCGCCGCTGCTGCCAGGACGCCTCGACTTCGGGCGCCCTGGCAGGCGGGCATTGATGCGTACTGCTTGCTTAGTTGCGATCCTTTCTCGCCGGGCGGGAAGCCACGGGAGCAGGTGCCGTATCGGCGCTGGCCGCAGCAGGTGCACGCTCAGGCGCCGCCGCGATTACTTCGGGTGCTGCTTCAACCACGACCACTGCGGGTGCCATGGCTTGTAGCGGGGGCCCGGACCTTGCCAGTTGGATAAATCCATGACCGCCCTGGGCTCCAGGATGGGCAGTGAAGAAACCACCCCGTCCGCCAGCGCCGCCACCACCAAGGTCGCCGGCCATCGCCGGTCGCGTATATCCGTCTCTCGACTCGCCAGTGCCGCCGCTGCCAACGCCCGCCCCGCCGCCGCCGCCAGCATTAGCCTGGGGGCCACGTCCGTCATCCCTCCGAGCGTTGCTGCGCTCGGCGCCCGCGTCTCCAGCCACACCGGCATAACCGGGAGTCTGCGACGCGCCGCCGGCCTGAGCCGCTGATTCGGAATTTTTAGGGCCGACGTCACCGCCATCTCCACCGAAGCTGCCACCGGGCGAGGCAACTCCGCCATGGGCGATGCCTGCAGGCTGGGACGTTTGTTTCGCAACTTCGGCGCCCGCGTACCCGGCGATCAAAACCCCCGTATCGGCATTCGTTATGTTGGACAGATTTCCGTCATCGGTTGCTTTACCGATCTTGCCGCCCGTGCCACCCGTACCGATGGTCAGCATATACACGCCAGGCGACAAGTATTGCGTACTGTGCAATGGGGGCGCGCCACCACCGCCGCCGCCACCACCACGATTCCAACGCTCACCGGCGGCGCCAGCACCACCGCCGCCGCTCACCAAAATGTCATAGCGGCCTTCAACGTAAAAGGGCGCCGGGTCTTGCGCGCCGGCCATGTGCGCCGGATGCACCGTAAGCAGACACTGCTGATGCACGGTGTTTGAAGCCGGATCGATGATCGTAAAAACGCCCCTCGCCTGGTCGTAATTCGAGTTCGCGCATTGGGGAAGCGGGCCCTGCGCAACAGCAGGAGCAGCTTGGCTGTCACTGTCACGCGTCGACATCCCGCCACACCCCGCCAGGGCAAGCAGCACTGCTGCCGCCATCGTACTTACTGCAAATCCTTGCATCGTTTTCATGGTGATACCTCTCAGATTCCGATTACACAATTTCCGTTGACACACGGCCAGCCGGTTTTAACGGTGGCGCATGTATCGCTTTCCCAGGTAGAAAAAGGCTCTCAGAGAAAGGGATGTTAACGAGAGTCTGAATCCGTCAATCACGTCCAACGAGAAACCACTTGCGATCACAACTTGGATTATCCACTTCCCTACGGGCGAGTCTGTTCGGTAGAACACACAATGCGAGAATTCTTTTGAGTCGAATTTCGACAAGCTGCTAACGCCTCACGTATCCTTTAATCGCGGTTACGATGAAGGTGAGGAGCAACGCCATGAACAGAATATTCTCGATTCCCACGGCTTGCGCAGGGGTGCCGCCGAGACCGACGATCTCGGCGATTAGCGCGATTCCGATTAATACCGAGGCGTAGCACCACATGGCGATGTCACAAGGGCGCGCGCCCGCTAATGACTCTAAGCAGGACGACCACGATGGCGATCACCAGCAGCACGTGTATGAGACCACCCATGGTGTAGGCGGTAACGAGGCCCAGCAGCCACAGGATGACCATAACAACCGCAATGGTATACAGCATGGTAATGACCCTTTCGTGTATGGCGAGTGGCTTTACTTGGGTTTGCCGACCTGGTTGCCGATAAGGCCACCGACCGCTGCACCACCAACCGTTCCGACCGCGCTGCCGCCCGTAAGCACGGCGCCACCCAGGGCGCCGATTCCAGCGCCAATCGCAGTGTCCTTGTCACGCGTCGACATCGTGTCACAACCACCCAGCCCGAGCAGTATTGCTGCGGCCACCGCACTCATTGCAAAGCTTCGCATCGTTTTCATCGTAATACCTCTTTTTCAAACTTCAGTTAAAAAAACCGCGCCTGTGTATTGCCGTCATTGGATGCATTGTCGCGTTCTCCTCGAGCTTTTTCTGTTCGTTAGCGAACATAATGCGGAATAACTCGCCAATCGAATAAAGAGAGCGCCAAACCGGCAAACAGCAGCAACCCCGGCGCAAGCCAGATCGCCAGCATTTCCAGCAGATACGGCCCTCGTTTTTGGTCCGCCTCGGCATTCAGCAACTGGCGATACTCGCTCGCGACCAACGCGGCTCGCTCATCGGTGGTGGGGGCCGGAAACGTCAGTTGCGTGCCGTTCGACATGCGCACGAGCATCGGCGCCTGCGACCAGACCAATGCGCCACGGGCCGGTTCCGCTTTGGCATCACTTACGAACAAGATCGACAAAGCTTCCGTCGAGAGTTTGCTCAGGAACTGGGGATTGTGCGGCAGTTGCTGCGCCCGGGGCAGATTCATCCATCCGTACGTGATAACCGCGATGGTCCAGATGACCGACAGCGTCAGCCCCAGTTGCCACCATTTGCCGAGTCGACTAAACATAGAGACGATTGTGGTCCGCTCCCGGGACCCGGTCTGTGCGCTAGCGAGCATAGGAAAATATTTCTGCGGCCACTGCCTGGCGCTCAAGCAGTTCGCCGGCCGGCCTGGCGAGTTGCCAGGGCGCCGGCTTCGTGTGCTGGCAGACAGACCATAGATGTTCTTCGCCGTATCCTTGAACAGTTTCCAGGCAACAGGCTCGCAGTATTTGCATCGCGGTGATGGCCGTATGCCGATAATGCCTCCTGTACTTTATGGGTGCCAAAAAGGAACCCAATTGTGCTTGCCAGCACCATGATTGAGCCACACCATATCAAGGCTAACGGCAACGAAAATGATATAGACCATGAAGTTATTCACCGGATTGAAAAAAATCAGGGAGTTTGAAAGGCAGCAACTGCCTTTCCTCAAGTCCGTCGTCGATTTCGATATCGTCATCGAGATTGGATATGCCGAAGAGCAGGGGCAACCCCTGACGCTGAAACAACTCTTTCTGCTGAATATCCGTTCGCGCACGACGGTACGGCGCAAACTGAGGAGGCTAATTGATCAAGTAATCGTACTGCGGCGCAAACATGCGAAAGATAATCGCGCCAGTCTCCTGACAATTTCTGCTTCCACTGTCAGGTTGCTAAGCAAGTATTGCGGCACGGTTACCTCTATTTCGGCGTGTCATTTCAAATAGGCTGCGGAAAGTCGGTAACACGCCCGCGACGTAAGGACGTAGCCGCCATGCCTTCACCGCATACGCCAAAGCAAAACCATCTTCTTGCGGCCCTGCCCGCGGACGATTACGCGCGCCTCGCGCCCGATCTGGAACTCATACCGATGCCGCTGGGATGGGCGGTCTACGAGTCCGGCGGCCATTTGAGCTACGTGTATTTCCCGACCACCAGCATCGTCTCGCTGCTCTACGTCATGGAAAGCGGCGCCTCGGCGGAAATCGCGATCACCGGCAACGAGGGATTGGTCGGCATCTCGCTCTTCATGGGCGGCGAAAGCACGCCGAGCCGGGCGGTGGTGCAAAGCGCGGGCAACGGCTATCGGCTCAGGGCGAGTGTTCTGAAGAAGGAATTCGCGCTGGGTGCTCATTTGCAGCATCTGGCGCTGCGCTACACGCAGGCCTTGATTACGCAGATGGCGCAGACCGCGGTGTGCAACCGGCACCATGCGCTGGACCAGCAACTCTGCCGCTGGTTGCTGTTGAGCCTGGACCGTTTGGAAAGCAATGATCTGGTGATGACGCAGGAGCTGATCGCGAACATGCTGGGCGTGCGCCGCGAGGGCGTGACCGAGGCCGCCGGCAATTTGCAGGCAGAGGGATTGATTCAGTACAGCCGCGGCCACATCAAGGTGCTGGATCGCGCCAAACTGGAACAGCGCGTCTGCGAGTGCTACGGGGTGGTGAAGAAAGAGTTCGAGCGCTTGCTGCCGTATAAACTCCCCTTGTGACCGCGCTTCCAGCGCGGGCGGGCGCGATCTTGTCAATTGGCGCACTTAGCGCCCAAGCAAATCGCCAATGGGTTTGAGCGATTCGATGCGATCGCAAATAACTTTGGCGATGGCGACCAGCGGCGCACCGAGCAGCAGGCCCCACACTCCCCACAGCCACCCGAAAAACAGCAAAGCAATGAACAGCACGGCGGCGTTCACGCGCGCGAAGCGGCTTTGCAGCCAGGTCATGAACAGGAACCCGATGGCGCCTGCCACGAGCATCGAGGCGCCCGCAATCACGAGCGCCTGGAGCAGCGAACCGAATTGCAGGAAGGCGGCCACGCCGCTGACCAGCGCGATCAACACCGGGCCGAGGTAAGGAATGAAATGCAGCACGCCGGCGGCGGCGCCCAATACGCCCGCCTGCTCCAGTCCCAGCGCCTCGAACGCGAGCCAGGTGCAAACCGCCACCAGAGTGTTCGACAGCAGCATCGCAAGCAGGTAGCGCTGGACCTGCACGTCGATTTCTTCGAGTATCCGCACCGCGTCCTTTTTGCGCGACAGCGATGGGCCGACGAACTGCACCAGCTTGCGCCGGAAATGCGAGCCTGACGCGAGCAGGAAATAGGTGAGCAACAACACGATCGGCGCTTGCGCGGCAACCATAAACAGCAGCGCGGTTTGCGCGAGCGCGTAGTCACGCAACCAGGCGCTCGGCTCGGATGGCTTGACCACGATCACGCGCGATCCAGGCTTTGCGCCTGCGTCGGTGGCGGCACCCTGGATCTCGGTGGCGGCTTCCTGCATGTTCTGCAGCGCGGTCGGGCCGCTGGCACGCGCGTCGGTCAGGGTCTGCCGCAGCTTGCGCGCGGCGTCGGGGAGTTTTTCGATCATCGTCGCGGCCTCCTCATGCAACGAGGACGCGATCCAGGACAAGCCGCCGACCAGTACGCCCAGCACCAGCGCTGCTGCCACCGCACGCGGGACACGACACGCTTTGAGCCAGTCCACCACCGGACTCAGCGAATAGCTGGCGAGTATGCCGATCAACAACGGGACGAAGAAAGCGCGCGCCAGATACAGCGCGGCGATGAGCGCGATGGCGGTCAGTATGCCGACTGCTACGGTCAGGCGCGAAAATCCGGGTGCGGGCCCGGCGGCGTCCGCCGGCGCCGCCAAAGCGTCCGGCGCCCCCCCGGCAACGACCACTGCCACCTCGGCAACGATCGCGGTGACGGCTGCGCCGGTGTTCCTAGTCATAGCCGGCGCCACTCGAGCGCTTCAGCGCGGATCAATACCGGCGCGCGACGCCGTTGTCGATCTGCACGCGATCGCCAACCCTGAGATCGGCTACCGAATTTTGCGTCAGTGTTTGATAAGATCCGCCGTCCATGCGGACGTCAATTCTGTACAAATCGGCTGTTTGCTGCTGTTGTTTTCGCTTGTCGATCTCGTGTCCGACATAAGCACCGCCGGCCACGCCGGCCACAGTCGCAGCAGTGTTGCCTCGACCGGAACCCACCTGATTGCCAACGATGCCGCCGACTACGGCGCCGGCGATGGTGCCGATGCCGATGCCGCTGCCGCCAATGCCCGTATTGCCGGTGTTGCCTTGCTGCACGAGTTCGATGGACTGCACTACGCCATACCCCGAGTAGGCACTGCCTGAACCGGAGGATTGCGGGTACGCGCTCCCCGAACTGGAAGTATTGGCGGGGGTATTCATGGTTTCGCAGGCGCCGAGCGTAAGTACGGCAGCCAGGCCGATTACCGATCCGAATCTATTCATGGTCGTCATGGTGGTTCTCCTGATAGGCAAATGTGGCAAGGGTTTCGGGCGGAACCGGCTGAGAATAACGATGCCGGCGGTTCGTTGCTACTTCTTGATGCTCATTTCATTGCTGATACTGCGCGCACCCTCGATGCCGTTGGCAACTTCGATGGCGCGGTCGATCTGGCTCTGATTGTCGACGAAGCCGCTGAGTTGAACTTCGCCTTTGCGCGTCAGGACAGCGATGTCGAGGCTCTTGACGTACGCATCGGCAAGCAGCGCGGTCTTGACCTTGGCCGTGACAATTCCGTCATCGATTTTGTTGCCGACCGTCGTCGCCGCGCTTTTCACGCTTACCTTGCTGTCAACGTGCTTGACGCCCAGCACGCCGCGGGTGACTGCGATCGCGCGATCGATTTTGGCCTGGTCGTCGACAAAGCCGCTCAACTGGACCTCAGCTTTGCGGGTTTCGACCTTGAAATCAAAACTCTTGACATCCGGGTCGGCAAGTAACGCGGACTTGACTCTGGCCGTAACCACGCTGTCGTCAAGCTCGGTGCCTACCGTCGTGCTCGGCGGCGGCGTGCCGATCGGGTTCAGAGGCGGGTTACAGCCGGCGACAGAAAACGTCATCACGCCGGCCAGCGTGGCGTTCAATACCAGCAATCCCAGACGAGCGCTCATGTGCGAGTTCCTCCATACGGAAAGTCATGACCGTGCATGCGACCTTCCTCCAATTCGCCCTGTTTCTCTGTGCGCTGGCGCACATTAGACGCAGACGGTATGAAAGAACCCTTACCGACGAAATACTGCTGCAAGATGATCCGGGCACCAGGCACTCGCATTCTGGGTACGCCAGCGCACAGACTGGCCAGACGGAAGGCCGATAATTGCCGCCAATACCAACCCAACAGGAGATTCAATAATGTTCATGCGAAATGTCGTGTTGTGCGCGTTGATTTCCCTGGGCTCGGCCGCACTGCCGGCGGCAGCCGAAGTCAGCATCAGCATCAATCTCGGTGTGGCCCCGCCGGCGCCGCGCTACGAGGTGGTTCCGGCGCCACGCGCCGGCTACGCCTGGGCGCCCGGATACTGGCAATGGGAAAACGAGCGGCATATCTGGTCGCAGGGCCATTGGATAGCGGCACGTTCAGGATCCTATTGGGTGGCCGACCGTTGGGATGCGAGAGACGGGCGTCATTACTACGAACCCGGGCACTGGAACAAGGGCGCAAAAAAAATGAAAAAGGTAAAACACGAGGGCCGCGACAACGGGAAAGGCTGGGCCAAGGGGCATGACCGCTAGCAGCGGCGGTGACAAATCCGGGTGACTGCACACAATACCGTGCGCGGTTTTCGTCAACCATTAGAGAGGAATCATCATGAGATATTCGAATCTGTTTACGCCGGCACTGGTGGCGCTTCTGCTTTGCGCCGCAACGCTCGTTCCTTTCGCGGACGCAAATAGCGATGAGTCCGTACAGACCGCCGGCCGCGTAGCTTATGTGTCAGGAGGCGTCGGAACGACGTCGCTCGACCGCCTCAGATCGCTCGCCGGGGACTTCAATCTCAAACTCGTGTTCGCGCTGAAGTCCGGCGACTACGTGAGCAGCGTCAATGTCACCATCGCTGATGCGGCGGGCAAGCAGCTTCTGGACACCACGTCCGAAGGGCCGTGGTTCCTGGCCAAGTTGCCGGCTGGCAATTATCAAGTCGCCGCAACCTTCGCCGGCAAAGCGGAGAAACGCACCGTCGCCGTCGGCTCGGAAAAACTCAAAACTGTCGATTTTCGGTGGAGCTCCGAGTAGCCGCGTGGCGTTATTTTCTGAAGGTCCCGCTCATGATTGCGCCAGCGACGAGCGGAGGGTCTGCATCGTCGGCTGGGTGGCGTTGTCAGTCGCATGGGTGATCCTGATTGCCCTGCCGCTCGCTTATTGGAGCTTCGCGTACCGGAGCCTGAGCACCACTTTGGTAATCGAGGCCAGGATCAAGGCCGCGGCATTCAGCGCATTGGTGAGCGCCAATCCCGGCACGGGGATGCATGAATATCTCCGCCTGAAGGAGTTGTTGGAGAGATCCCCGTTCCCACTCGAAACCGAGTCGGCTCAGATTTATGACGCGCAGGGCGCCCTCGTTGCGGAAAACGGCGAGACGCCGGCGTCCCCGGCGGTGCGCCGGTCGGCTTCCCTGTACGATAGCGGGCGCGTAGTCGGCCGCGTCGACGTGAATGCCTCGCTGCGCGCGGTGATGGTCGGCACCGGCATCGCAACCCTGCTTGGCATGCTGCTCGCTGCCGCGGTAATCATCACCCTGCGCGGCGTGCCTCTGCGCACGTTGCGGAATGTCACCAACGATTTATTCGCGCAGAAAGAACTCGCCCAGGTCACGCTGAACTCGATTGGCGACGCGGTGATCGCCACCGACCAGGGCGAACGCGTGAAATCCATGAACCCGACGGCGGAAATACTGACCGGCTGGGATCTGCGGGAAGTCAGCGGCAAGCCGCTCTCCGAAGTCCTGCAATTATGCGACGCCACGACGGGGAACCCGACTCCCAATCCGTTGCACCAGGCGCTCGCCGAGAATCAGCTCGTCGCCTTCGACCACAACACCGACCTGGTGCGGCGGGACGCGAGCCGGCTGGCGATCGCCAACAGCGCTGCGCCGATCCATGACCGCGGCGGCAACATCGTCGGCGGTGTCCTGGTATTTCGCGACGCGAGCACAGAGCGCAAGTCCGCGCAGCGGAGTTCATGGGATGCCGCGCATGATTCTCTGACGGGACTCGTCAATGGCCGTGAATTTGAAGGTTTGATCGCGGTCGCGGTAGCCAGCGCCCTGAATGCGGGCAAGCACCACGTCGTATGCTACATGGACCTTGACCAGTTCAAGGTGGTCAACGACACCACCGGTCATGCCGGGGGGGACGCCCTGCTCAAGGAAATCGCCGCACTGCTGCAATCGCGCATCCGGGAATCCGATACGCTGGCGCGGCTGAGCGGTGACGAATTCGGCCTGCTCCTCGATGGCTGCTCGCTGGAACGCGCGCAATCCATTGCCGCCGACTTGCTCGCCGCCGTGCGCAGCTTTCGCTTCGTCCGGGACGGCAAAATGTTCGCGATTGGCGTGAGCATCGGGCTTGCCACCGTTACCGGAGAGAACAGCAGTGCTGAAGTGCTAAGTATGGCAGACACTGCATGTTACTGGGCCAAGCAGCAGGGCCGCAACCGGGTCTGTGTCTACGTCACCGGAGACAGCGACATGGCTGCGCGCCGCGGCGAGACGGGCTGGGTCACGCGCATCAAGCTGGCACTGGCGGAAGACCGGTTCACGTTATATCACCAGAGCTATTTGTCGCTGAGCACCGCGGCCGGACCCAGCAAACACCTCGAAGTCCTGCTCAGAATGATCGACGAGGAGGGCAATCTGGTCCAACCCGGAAGTTTTCTGCCGGCGGCGGAGCGCTACAACCTGATGCCCGCTATCGACCGCTGGGTAGTGAGCACGGTATTCGCCGGCTATCGGGACCTGGTTGCGCAGCGGGGCGGCGCGCCGCTGACCTGCGCCATCAATTTGTCCGGCACCTCGCTCAACGCGGAAGGTTTTCTCGATTTCGTTCGGCAACTGGCCCTTAAGCATGCATTGCCGCCGCATTCGATTTGTTTCGAAATCACCGAAACCGTAGCCATCCACAACCTGCGCAAAGCCGCCGAGTTCATCCAGGAATGCAAGTCCATGGGGTTTCTGTTTGCGCTTGACGATTTCGGCGCGGGCACGAGCTCGTTTGGCTATCTCAAGAATTTGCCGGTCGATTATCTCAAGATCGACGGGGGCTTCGTCAAGAACCTGGAGCACGATGCGATCGACCTGGCCATGACGGATACCATCAATCGCATCGGGCATATTATGGGCATCAAGACCGTTGCCGAATACGCCGAGAATGACGCGATCATCAAGGAAGTCAAACGCATAGGGGTGGACTACGCTCAGGGCTACGGCATCTCCAAGCCTGCGCCGCTGTTCGCGCGCAACCCGAGGGCCGTTGCGCCGCCGCGAGCTGTCGCTGCCGTCGCGTAGCAGACTTCCCGCGCCCGATCATCAACCCTGCACGGGCTGCCGCGGCGGGTCGGCCATGTGCCATCCGCCGCCGAGCGCCTTGAACAGGCCGATCGAAGCTTGCAGCCGCGCGAGGCGGATCTGCGCGAGTTGATCCTCGGCCTGGAACAGCGTCCGCTGCGCGTCCAGCACGGTCAACAAATCGTCGACGCCTTCGCGATAGCGGATTTCCGCCAGCCGCAGCGCCCGTCGCGCCTGTTCCAGTACCTGTTGCTGCAGCAACTCCTGATCCGCCGTGCGGCTGCTGGAAGCCAGCGCGCTTTCGACGTCCGCCAGGGCGGCGAGTATGAACTTCCGGTAGGTCTCGACCAGTTCGCGCTCGCGCGACGCCGCCACGTTGACCTGACCGCGCAGGCGGCCGCCGTCGAATACCGTCTGCGCCAGCGACGCGCCGAGCGCCAAGGTTGCGGTGGGCGCGTTCAGGAAGTTGAGCAGCACGTTGCTCGCGAGTCCCGCCGCTCCCGTGAGCTGGATTCCGGGCAGCAGCGCCGCGCGCGCGGCGGCGACGTTGGCATTGGCGGCGGCAAGTTGCGCTTCGGCGCTGGCAAGGTCGGGCCGGCGGACCAGCAGATTCGCGGGCAGCCCGGGTGCTACGCGCGGCACCGTTACATCGGTCAAATTCACGGCCACGGTCGGGCCCGCAGTGTATCCCTCGGGCGGCCTGCCAAGCAGCAGCGCGAGCGCGAACAGCGTCTGACGCTCCTGCAATTCGAGCGGCGGAATCGAGGCGCGTTGCGAGAGCACCGCCGCCTGCTGGCGCGCGAGGTCGAGTGCGGAAGCAGCTCCATTGCGCACGCGGGCGTCCACCACCGCGAAAACGCGCTCGGCAATGACGAGGTTTTCACGCGCTATCGCCAGGCGGCCGCGCAGCGACAGGACCTGAAAATAGGCGCTCGCGACACCCGTCACCAGCGTGAGCCGCACGGTCTCGAGATCGAAGCGGCTGGCGCGCAGCGACGACTGCGCCGCGCGCACTCCCGCGGCATTGCGTCCCCACACGTCGATTTCATAGCTGGCGCTGAAGCCGGCGCTCGACCCATCGCTCGCACTCCAGGCGCCTCCAGCCGGGCGGGTTACGTTGCGCGAGGTGCCCGCCCCGAATCCCAGTTGCGGAAACAGCGTTGCGCCCGCGATCGCGACCTGAGATTCCGCCTGCCGTACGCGTTCTGCCGCAATTACCAGGTCGGGGTTGGCGTTCAGCGCAGCAGCGATCAGAGCCGGGAGTTCTTCCGAGCTGAAACTTCGCCACCAATCCGGCGCGGTCACGGCCTCGTCGGAGACCGCCCGCTCGGCCCACGCCGCGGGCATGTCGGACGCGATTTTCGGCAACTGGGGCGGCTTGCCGGTGATGGCACAAGCACCCAGCGCCAGCACAGTCGCTACCAGTGTCACTGACCTCCACCCCCACCCCGGCCCTCCCCCCTCAAGGGGGAGGGGGCGGGTGAGGATGGCGCGAGGGCGAGATAAGGATTGCATCACGTTGCCAATGCGACGATAGGATCCACCCGCGCCGCCTTGCGCGCCGGCATAAAGCCGAACACGAGCCCGGTCGCGAACGCGCAACCGAAGGCGAGCAGCACCGGTCCGAGCGAATATTTGACCGGTGTGCCGAACTCCCCGATGATCGCCGCCGCGCCCAGCCCGACCGCCACGCCGATCGCGCCGCCGAGCAACGACACCACCAGCGCCTCGGTGAGGAATTGCTGCAGGATGTTGCGCATGCGCGCGCCGGTCGCCATGCGGATGCCGATCTCGCGCGTGCGCTCGGTCACGCTCACCAGCATGATGTTCATCACGCCGATGCCGCCCACCAGCAGCGAGATGGCCGCGATCGATCCCAGCAGCATGGTCAGCGTATCCTGTGTGTCCGTGGCCGTTTCGAGGATCGATGCCATGTTGCGTATCTGGAAGTCAGCGGTCTGGTGGCGCGACTGCAACAGCGCCGTCACGGTGCCCTGCGTTTCGTCGATGAGTTCAACGTCGTCGACCGCCACGGTGATGGTGCGCAGGAAACGCTGGCCGAAGAGGCGCAGGCCGCCCGTCGTCAGCGGCACGAGCACCACGTCGTCCTGGTCCTGTCCCTGGGGGGAAGCGCCGCGCACCGCCATCAGGCCGATCACCTGGAACATCACGTTGTTCAGCACGACGTACTGGCCGACGGCATCCACGCCCTTGGTAAACAGTTTGTCCGCGACGGTCTGGCCGAGCACCACCACCGCGGCATAGCTCTTCAGGTCCGCTGTCGAAAAAAATATTCCCCTGGCTACCGGCCAGTTGCGTGCCACGGGAAATGTCGCGGAGGTTCCGGTCGCCTGGGTCTGGTAGTCGGAATTGCCGAAGCGGGCGGTGACGCTCCCCCCAAGCTCGGGAACAGCGGCCAGGACGTTGGGCAGCGCGGCTATCATCTCGGCGTCCTCCGGCACCAGCGAGGCGACAGTCCCGCCGACACCTCTGCGGTTCGGCTGGCCCGGACGGATGAGCAGCAGGTTGGTGCCCATGGCGCTGATGCGGTCGAGCACGATCTGCTTGGCGCCGTCGCCGATGGCGAGCATCGCGATCACCGAAGCAACCCCGATCACGATGCCGAGCAGCGTCAGCACCGTGCGGAAAAGATTGGAGCGCAGCGCCCGCACCGCAGTCTTCGCCGCCTCGAACGCGCCGCCGGCGAATGATGCGCCGCCTTCGTCCTTGGGCTGCGCGACATCGAGTGTCACCGGACCGCCTGCACGCTGCGGGCCGGGATCGGCTACGATCTTTCCGTCCTTGACCTCGATGACGCGCTTCGCCTGGCTTGCGATCTCGGGCGCGTGCGTGATGAGAATAACGGTGTGCCCGCGTCGCGAGAGGTCCTGCAGCAGCGCCATCACCTCGACGCCGCTCTTGCTGTCGAGCGCGCCGGTGGGTTCATCGGCCAGCACAATGCGCCCGCCGTTCATCAGCGCGCGCGCGATCGAAACCCGCTGCTGCTGACCCCCGGAAAGCTGGCTGGGCCGGTGCTCAAGACGCTCCCCCAGACCGAGCGAGACCAGCAGTTCCTTCGCGCGCGCATCGCGCTCCGCGGGCGGCATCCCCGAATAGACCGCCGGCACTTCGACGTTCTCCAGCGCGGACACGGTGCCGATCAGGTTGTAGCTCTGGAATACGAAGCCGAATGCTTCGCGCCGCAGCCGCGCCAATTCGTCGCGCTCGAAGCCGGAGACATCTTCACCCATGAAGCGGTAAGTGCCGGTGCTGGGCCGGTCGAGGCAGCCGATGATGTTCATCATCGTGGTCTTGCCCGACCCCGAAGCGCCCATGATCGCAAGGAACTCGCCGGGATAGACCCGCAGGCTGACCCCGTGGAGCACTTCGACGTCGAGCTCCCCGCTGCGGTACGTCTTGGTCACATCGATGAGCTCGATCAGCGGTTCCATAGGAGCAGGGATTCCGGCCCCTTCCGGCGCGGAGCCTTCCCGAACCCCCGCACTCCCGGTGGCCTGGACCCCCGGTTCGGTTTTCATGGGCGGCCGCCCCGCTTGGCCGGATTCGGCGCCAGCGAACTGCCGGTCTGCGCCCGCGCCGCCGCGGCAGGAGCCTTGGTTCCAATCACGACCTTTTCGCCGGGCTCGACCCCGGCGAGGATTTGCGCCGAAACCCGGTTCATCACGCCGACTTTCACCTCGCGCTCGGTGACCTTGCCATTGGCCCCGACCACGCTGACCAGCGCGCGCCCATTGCCGTACTGACTGCGACGGTCTATGCCTGACGCGCGCTCGCCGCCCCCTTTGCGCGCAGCGCCGCCACTCCTGGGCGCTGCGTCCGCGCCTTTCGCCCCCTCGGCTGCACCGCCCTTGCGCGCAGCGCCTTTGCCTTCGGCTGCATTCTTGCCATCGGCGGCGCCACCGGCACGGGGCGCGCGCGTACGCGCCTCCGCCGCCACCGGATGCAGCGCGGCGAGCGGCACGAGCACGGCATCCTTCGCGCTAGAAGCGACAAAGAATACCTGCGCTGTCATCTGCGTCATGAGCGCCTGCTGCGGATTTTCCACTTCGAACAAGGCGTCGTAGAGCACGACGTTGTTCACCACGGTCGGTGTGGGCGGAATCTGGCGCAGCTTCCCGTAATGGCGGCGGGTGTCGCCGCCCAGCGTAGTGAAGTAGACATCCATGCCGACGTGCAGCTTGGGCACGTCCGCCTCCGAGACCTGGGCCTGCACCGTCATCGTCGCGAGATTCGCGATGCGCATCACGACGGGCGCCTGCTGGTTGGCATTCAACGTCTGGCCCTGCTTGGCCGCCTGCGAGACGACGGTGCCCGCGATCGGCGCATGGATCTTGGTGTAGCCCAGGTTTGCTTCGTCGCCGCGCAACGTTGATTCGGTCTGCTTGATCTGTGCCCGGATGGCGTCAGCCTGGGCCAGTGCGGACTGCTGCGTCGCCTCGGCGCTTTGCAGCGCTTCGGTGGTAGTGGCATTTTCGCGGTCGAGATTCTTCTGCCGGGCGAACTGCAGCCTGGCGAGCACAACCTGCGCCTCGCGGTCGGCGAGCTGCGCGTGCTGGTTGAGCAACTGCGCGCGATCGCCGTCCACTTTGGACTGGTATACGGAGGGGTCGATCTCGGCGAGGAGTTGCCCGGCCTTGACGACGGCGCCGACTTCCACGAGCAGCTTCTTCAGTTGCCCGGAAACCTGCGTGCCGACGTCGACGAATTCCTTGGGTTGGAGCGTCCCGGTCGCGGTGACCGTATCCTCGAGGTCCCCGCGCTGCGCCACCGCGGTGATGACGTTGTCGGCCGGGTCGTCCGGGCCGAACACAGCCTGCCATCCGTAGTAGCCGCCGGCGGCCAGCACCGCGCACGCGGCAAGTATTAAACCCCAGCGGGCAGCCCGTTGCATGCGCGCACGGCCCGGCGGGCCACCCGGGTTTGCGTTTTTTACATCCACAGGAGTCTTCACGTCCAGGTTCATAGCGCGCCGTCGGTTGCCGCCGCAACCGGCGCAACAGCAATCATCGCCTTTTGCCACGGCGCGTTCTGTACGCTAGCGCACGTAGCAACATTGCCACGATCACCTGCGACCAGCGGCGACTCCCGATTGCACAACGCGCAAATAAATCGCGCAACGTGCGTTATCGTACCGAGAAGAAATAGTTATCCGCGCAAGATACGCGACGATCCCGCAATCGGGAGCGCGTCAATCACGGTATGCGGCCGTCTGCCGTCAGGTCGCCACGCCGAGCGAACATTCCCGATGGCTATTTCAGGAGAATTAGACATGTTGATGAAAAAAGTTTTGGTGTCCGCAATGTTTGCCGCCGGACTGATCGCCGCCGTGGCAACACCGCTGCCGAGCGTGGCCGCGGTCGACGTCTATGTGAATATCGGTCCGCCAGCAGATCGCTACGAACGCGTTCCCGAGCCGCGGCGTGGCTACATCTGGGCGCCCGGACATTGGAAATGGAACGCTACCCGCAACCGTCACTACTGGACCGCCGGCAACTGGGAGCGCGCGCGTCCCGGCTACGCCTTCCAGAGGCCGCAATGGGTTGAGCGCGACGGACGCTGGCAATACCAGGCGCGCCGTTGGGACAGCGACGGCGATGGTATTCCCAATCGCCGCGATCCGACCCCGTATGGCTCGAACCGTCCACGGGACAGCGACCGTGATGGTATCCCCAATTACCGCGATCCCACCCCGTATGGCTCGAACCGCCCCAGGGACAGTGACCGCGACGGTGTTCCCGACAGTCGCGACCGCGCACCGAACAATCCCAACCGGTCCTGACCGGACCTCGCACTGAGCCGCGCCGCGCAAGCGGTGCGGTTCTAACTTCCCTGTAACCGTCACGCGCCCGGCACTGTTTTCGTGGTCGCCGGGGCCTCGGCCTGCTGGCGCAGATATTCCCTGCGCTTCATGTCGAGGTATTCGTTCTGTTCCAATTCATGCAGCTGGCGCGGATAACGCTCGATGGCGGCAAACCAGGCACGCAAGCTACTTTCTTGCCGCGCCTGCGGCGGCGCGGACAAGGCGCCAAGAAAGGCTTCGATCGCAAGGTAATAGCGCATGGTGTTGCGCTCCACCAGGCCGCGCATCCCGCCGATGTAGAGAAGCCCGCCGTCGGATTGTTTGCCCACGACCGTGAATCCCACCTTGCCGCTGCCGATGGTGCCGAGATAAACCTGCATCGCAAGCCGCCCTGTAAAACCATAGGCATACGAATACGTGAAGTGGATGAAGGTCCTGCCGTCATCCAGCGGGATTGCCTCGAGTATCACGCGGTAGTCGCGAGTGCTGAACGGCCCCTCGTCGGCGGTCAGCGTGACCTTCAGGTAGTCCCGGGTTGCGGCGGCAACGCGATAGGCAAAGTCCACCCGGTAAGCCTCCTCCAGCGGCTGGTCGTATTTCTTGCCGATATTGACCCGGAGAACGCTGCCATTGCTGTTGGTCGCAGCACGGCAGTACTTGGTATTGAGATGCAGCATCAGAATGTCGCACCAGCGGGCTGGCCCGTTCAGCGCTTTGCCGGTCGTCGCGAACGGGTGATTGATGCGTGCATAAATGTCGCCCGACACGCCACCCGAGGTCTCGCTGGAGTCCATAGAGAGCGGCCGCTGGAACTGGTTGTAGCTGAGTTGATCCTGCAATAGATCGTATTTGGCGCGCAGCGCCGCGGCCAAATTCGCATCGGCATCGCCGGCATGGGCAATGCCCGCGCCCAGGCACGCCAGGGCGATCGCAAAAAGCCGCGCCGGCGCCCACAGTGCCTTCATCGTTGATGCTGGTCTCATAGCCACGCTGCCGTCTGTCAATTCACTAATCAACCACCAGCGCATTCATCTGCGTCACGCAACCGGACCACGGTCCGGTTGCGCTCGATGCCCCCTCGCCTCCCGGCAGAGGGGCATCAGGCTATAAGTCGGCCTTGATTTCGATGTCGTTCTGCACGAAAGTAACACCTTTCACGCCATACGCAATCGCAACGGCCTTATCAATCGCTCTTTGATTCCTGGCGTTACCGCTCAGCGACACGATGCCCTTTTTGTCGGTGTCGACTCTGATGTGCACCAGGCTCGACGGCTTTTCCTTGGCCAGCTTGGCCTTGATCCTGGTGGTTATGATCGAATCCTTGACGAAAGCCTTGGGGGACGACCGGTCGGCATCGCCATCGGCGGTATAGCCGGCCATCGGCAGCAACAGCGCGCCGGCCAGCAGACAGGTTGTAACGAGCCTGGTATTCATGGTTGGTCTTTCCTTCTGAGTTGAGAATTGATGGTTCTGGTCGGAAGTCGATCCAGCGCCGCCATTGTCCACGTTAGGACACGGGCACTCTGTGTGTCAGCGCACATACCGCACAAAATATTTATTCGACGGGTTTCAATCGTTCGCCCGGCGCGCTGCGTTCATCCAGTGCGGCAAGCACCAGCTCCGGATTCATCGCCTGCTGCAGTACTGCCGCCTCGGGGTCGTGGCGGTTTTTGACATCAGGCAAATCGCGCCTGAGCTCTTCCAGCAGGTCGATAAGCTTGGCGGCCTTCTGCTCGGTCAACAGCGTCACTTTCAGGTCCAGATGCGCCCGCTGTTCCGCGAGACCGGCGAGCCGGTTTTGCCTGGACAAAACCACGGTCGCGGTCAGCAGCGCGCCCAGACCGACGATCCCCTGCAGCCAGATATGCGGCGCCGGGTCGAATTCGATCATGCTGAGATGGCGCATTACGGCATTAGCGAGCATCCAGAGCGCGACAAACAGCAGAATGAACCCAAGAAATGCCGGCTGCCCGATAACTAGACTGACGCGTTCGAGAATCCGTTGCGAGCGGCTGATCTTTTGCTCTTCACGGGTATAGAACTCCAGAACCGCCTCGATATTCTGGCTGATCTGGTCGCGTTCGGATTCGAATGGCAGGTCCCGGGCATCCGCAGGCGATCCCGGCGGAACGCCAAGTTTGGATCCCATCCCCTAACGCTCAGCGGCGCTCGTTGCGATCGTCGTCTTGCGAAGCCGTCGAAGCCGGCAGGGGTATGGGGACGATAACGCCGACGCATGCCGTCAACGCAAACACCAGCAATGCTGCCGCAATCAGTTTCAGATGCCTCATGATTATCTCTCGTTTCTGGTTGGCGCCGGCAAAACCGGCGAAGGCGTGAATGCAAAACCCGCTTGCTGCATAACATATGCGCAACGCGGGATTGAATCAGTGCGCTGGCACACATACCGCGACATTTCGATTGTCCGGCCTTATGTGTGCTAACGAACAGATTGCCTTCGGGGAACTGGAGATGATGGCCGCGCAGATGAGTTTGTCTGATAAACAGCACCATCGGGCGTGGTTTGCGTCGTATGAGTTGGCATGAATTTCGCGCTTTTATCCAGGCCAGGCTCTCCGCCGACAGTTATCTTGGGTTGCAGCTCACGCTGGGTGCGCTGATCCTGATCGGCGCGAGTTGGCTGTTCGGAGGCATCGCAGAAGACGTCGTGACCGGCGATCCGCTGACCGTCGTCGACTGGCACGTTGCGCAATGGTTCCATGCCCATTCCACACCGCTGATGACCCAGGCAATGCTGGCGGTTACGCACCTGCACGACCCCATTCCCGTCACCGTGGCCGTATTGCTACTGGCAGTCTATCTGGCCTGGAAGAAGAACTGGTATTGGCTGGTCTGCCTGGGCGCCACGCTACCGTTCGGGATGCTGCTGAACGTCGGCATGAAGTATGCCTTCCACCGTGCGCGTCCAAGCTTCGACCAGCCGCTCCTCGTGTTGACGACTTATAGCTTTCCGAGCAGTCATGTCGCCGGTGCGACGCTATTGTATGGCGTAGTGGCTGCCATGCTGGTGGCGAGAACCAACGCCTGGCGCTGGCGTGTGAGGATAGTGCTTGCCGCGTTCACGCTGGTGGCGCTGGTAGCGCTGAGCCGCGTGTATCTTGGTGTTCATTACCTGAGCGACGTGCTGGCCGCGTTTGCGGAGGGAATTATGTGGTCGACGCTATGCCTGACCGGTATCCATACCTGGTGGGAGCGTCGCTATTCGCGACGAGGCCGGGCGAAACATTAATTTACTCGCTGGGGCGGTATTGCCTGCGCAGCTGAAACGCAGTCTCAAACAGGCTCTGGTTCACGGCCTCTCCGATATCCGCGGCGATGATCTGGTGCAGCCACGCCGAAGTGTCGTGTTCCGGCCACTTCCAGGCGAGATCGTGGCGCATGGCTGCAATGACCCTGGAAAGGCGCACCCATTGACCCGGCACGGCCCGCTTCAGGTAGAGCACCGAGGCGATGTCCGCCAGGACTTCGCTCCATCTCACCAGCGCGCCGCTTTTCACCACCGACAGGTAGCCCTGAACGGTCATGTTGTCGCGTTTGATATCCGGCGGCAATACCCTGTCGAATTGCTTGCGGACAACGGCCTCACGTTGTTCGATGCAGTGCGATGCCTCATGCACTGACATCGCAATCAGCAGTATCGGCAAGTCTTTGTGGTCAATGGCGTCGAAGAACTGGTTCAGCCCGTCCTCCGGCTTGGTATTAAAGAAGACGAGGCAGACGCCACGGGGCAAGCTCAGCCCCGCGGCCAGCAGAGGTCGCGTCAGACCTTCTTTCCGGGCGTCGCGGATTTCCAGCTCGATGCCTTCCGATCTCAGCATCCCCGCGACTTCCCCGATCGCTGCGCGTAGCTGGTTTTCCGTCGGGTATGGCACAGCGGACGCATGGCTGCATAAAAGCAGCGCAAGTGCGGCGACTAAGTGACGGTATACCGATCCCATGAACGCCTCCCGACGAATGGCCGGCCGCGTCATCTCCTATCGACGTGGTAGGTCCGAACCTGAGCGAAATTCACCGAACAAACGGTCTGAGCCGGATTCTCGCCGATCGCTCCGGGAACCGCAATGAGAGATTTCGTCTGTACGTTACCGTACGTAAAACGCGTAATTTTTGATTGTTTTGTCCTCTGGAGCACTTAGCGGCGAAAGATCTGTCAATACCCGATGGGCGCAGCGCTTTCCGACCCTGGGTGCGCTGGCGCACGGACACCATGGCTGGACTAATGGAAAACTGACTAATGCGCCCCCGTTGTAATGAGGCTTCTCAATGACCAGCAGCAGTGCAGGGAGCAAACCCGGCGCAGTCGCCCGCACTGAAAAGCGGGACCCCGCGGCGCCCCTACATCACGCTCCGAGCGGATTTGCGGACCGCGTCGCACTCGGCGTCACCCTGCTGCTTCGCTTCTGCGCCGACACGTTCTTTGCCAGACGCTACGGCCACCGGGCGATCGTCCTTGAAACAGTGGCTGCCGTTCCCGGCATGGTTGGCGCGACAATCACCCACCTCCAATGCCTGCGCCACATGGTCGACGACGAAGGCTGGATCCGGACCTTGATGGAAGAAGCCGAGAATGAGCGGATGCATCTGATGACGTTCATCGCGATCGCCAGGCCAACGGTTTTTGAGCGCCTGATCGTCATGCTCGCGCAGTGGATCTTCTACGTTGGCTACTTTCTGCTGTATCTTGTCTCTGCGCGCACCGCGCACCGCCTGGTTGGCTATTTCGAGGAAGAGGCAGTGCTCAGCTATACGCTGTACCTCAAGGAAATTGACGCCGGCCGCTCGCCCAACGTTCCAGCCCCCGCGATTGCGAAGCGTTACTGGAAGCTATCCGCCGCTGCGACGCTGCGCGATGTTGTGCTCGTGGTGCGCGCCGACGAAGCGCATCACCGTGACGTCAATCATCGATTCGCAAGCAAGCTGGCCGGTGAGCCCGCCAATCAAGTGCATGCCGCACCCTATCCGCAGCATGCCGACAAAGCCCGGAGCCGTTAGTGCTCCGCGAGCCGCGGTCGGCGGCTCCGCCGCCGGATCGACAAGCCCAGGCGGCCCGCAAGCTTCTTCATGATCCCCGGTTTCCCGCGCTGGTTTCGCCAATAGAGCAGTTGCCCGAACACGGCGGCCACCAGCATCAGCCCGTTGGTGACCGCGAATACCGCGCTGCCCAACAGCACGCTGTATACCGTGAAACCGGCCGATGCAATCACCTGACCGGCAAATAGCCACGGCGAGACGCCCTGCGAGGCGCGGTCCCGCCACTGTTTCACCACCTGCGTTGCAATCGTCAGCAACAGGATCACGGCCGCGGCCCAGCCTATGATGTCAATCGTCATGGGCCACCCGCGGCGCCCAATTAAGAAC
>Ga0082335_1000317_pt1 | contig 126120 bp, 123 predicted proteins | sample Subgrocontami58m_FD_72375 | JGI IMG/M metagenome (GOLD analysis project Ga0082335, IMG submission 72375) | Subsurface groundwater microbial communities from S. Glens Falls, New York, USA - GMW37 contaminated, 5.8 m (SPADES assembly) (version 2) ... | reverse complement strand
TCGCGTTGATGCTTTGTTCCTTCTTCAATGCATAATAGATAAGAAATGAACTGCTGGTGAGGGTCACAATAAACATGGTGTGCGCAAACAGCACGGCGAGATGTTCGGATACGCTTGCCGCACTCTGCCCGACCGACACCCAATTCTCAAGGTCAAGCCAAATGCGGGCAAACAATACCACCAGCGCCAACGTAAGCAGGGTTGAAAAAATTGCGGTTACCGGAGAAATGTTATGGAACGGAGAAACCGACACTGTTCCGCTTTTTTGGTTTCGCGCACGAAGTATAAAAAACCCGCCAATAATAACGGCTATAAAAAGCCAGAATCCGCCGGAAAACAGAAGCCGCAGAAACATCTCAAAAATTCCGTCACCCCCATAACCATATCTATCAACAGTCAACGCTGGGGGTTGTTGAACCGTGACTCCACCGCCGGAAGAGCGTTCATATACCGGCGAAGAACCGCCCGGCATTCCCCCGGTTGTTATATATCCGAGACCAATTACTAAAAATGCGATCAGGACGATGCCGCCCATGAGCGCAAATAATATTTTTGTTCGTGTAAGTGTCATAATGTATTGAAATTAATACCCATATTATACCACGGGCATATCCAAAAACCGTCCGGAAATGGACGGTTTTTCGAAAATCGGTTTAGAGGTTCGCGGGCGGCTGAATGCCGAGATTAATGCGCAACAGGTCTTCTTTGTCGTCTCCGCCACCTCCGCTTTCTTCATCACCTTCATTATCCTCTTCCTCCTGAGGCTCCGTGCCGCTGTTTTGATTTCCGTCTTTTGTGCTCCCTTCGCTCTGCTCACCCTCGTTGCCTTCATTATATATATCCAGATTCCCGCTTGCCCGAAGCGATATATTTGCTTCCTGAGCAAGCCGGTGAGCCTCCTGGAAGGAAACAAACGCTTGTCCGTACTGTCCCGCCTCAAGTCTTATCTTCCCTTCCGCAAGCGCGGCTTTCGCGGCAGCCAACTTTGTCTCCGCGTCTTTTTTTGCTTCTGCGCCTAACGTTTCGGCCGACTCATCCAACTGCTTTTGCGTATCTTGTATCCTTTCCTGCGCCTCCCTTAAACGCTCCTCTGCGGCGGCCTGCGCAACAGTATGCGTCTCAACAACAAAAGAATCCTCGGTATCCGCCCGCTTATCTTCTATATCCAAGCGGTGTATTTTTATGGCTAGCAATAATTCTTCAGCTTCGTCATCATCACCGCTTCCCTGCTCCAGTCCTTCGGCAAATCTTTCCAGAATGCCTTCGTGCGCCTTCAGAGACGCCTCAAAATCTGAGGTTACCTCGGCGGCTATCGCCGCTTCACCACGAGCCTCGATCTGGGAAAGCCGCTCGTTGATGCGCTCGGCATGCATATCAAAATTCGCTTCTATTTGAGCACGGATGTCTTCCGTAAGACGCCCCTGCTGCACGAGCTCCTCGGCTTCCTCAAGACGTCGTTCAACGCGTTTCGCTTCCCACTGCGCACCAGCATGCGCCGAAAACGTGAACGCTCCGCGGATCTCCTCGGTAACACCGACTTTCACCGGATATAAAACATCTCCCGGCAACGCCCGCTCGGCCGCGAACGATATCCCCGCTCCGGTACCGAACAATAATATCAAAACAAGCGCTATTGGCATGGGCCGTAATATAAAATTGGCAAACCGAAACCGCGAACCGCCACTCCATATATGCCGCCCGGACGGCTGAACACTGACAGGCGGATGCATGCGCATGAACGCAACAAGATTGCCGCGCATCTCGCTTTTTTCCTGAGCGGAAAGAACGATGTTCTCCGCTTCTTTATTCATAAATTGAAAATTACGAAACTTCATACAATGCTGAAATTTGTTTTATTGCTCTGTGTAAACGGACCGAGACAACGTTCTCGCTTTCACCCAAAATGTGGGCTATCTCTTTGGGTCCGAACCCGTCTATATAACGCAGCACGATCACTTTGCGGTGGTGTTCATCCAATTTCCCCAAAAGCTCGCCGATGCGCCCCGCCTCCGCCTTCGCCTGAACCTGGTCAGCATCATGCACAGCAAGGTCAAACCCTTCATCCTGAAGCGCGTCCAGAGAAAGCGGCTTCCGGCGGCGCGACTCGTCAATGACAAGGTTATTCGCCACCCGGTAAAGAAACGCTTTTAAATTTTTTACCTCATTGCCTTTTGCGAGATATTCCCACGTCTTCATGAACGTGTCCTGGACGAGTTCTTTGGCCCGCTCGCGTTCATAGACGCGAAAATAGCAATGTCGAAAGAGCGCATCGGCATATGCATCATAAAACTTCAGGAATTCTTGCGTTGCGCCTTCCATGTAGCCTTTAGTATTCATGACGGACTCCTTTAATATTTCTTACCTCCCCCACCCTATCGCCGACCCGTCCCACGCGCAATAGCGGATAAAAATAAAACCGCACGGCATATCCGCGCGGTTTTTTAGTGGACCCAGCGAGAATCGAACTCGCGCCTCGGCAATGCGAATGCCGCGTAATACCACTTTACTATGGGCCCGCATATCCAAGCGTACATTGTATATGTGCGCGATTCAAGAACGGCGCGTCCAACGCAAAAATAAAAAGGCTTATTACTAAGCCTTTAATACTTTTCTTCCTTGATCTTGAACCCTTCGGGGCCAAGAACTTCTTTTATACCCTCGACCATACCCGGATGACCGCAGGCGTACACAAGAGAATTTGCGGGAGTCAAACCAAATTTTGCCATAAGCGCCGATGCCTGTTCGGGAAGGCGGCCCGCAACACCATTCCACGCCCTGTTCCTGGGGTCATCGGGACGGCTTACTGCGGGAATATGTACGACATGCGGAGTTTTGGAAAACTCCCAACAGCATGCCGACAGCTCATCAACATAGCTCACGCCCTGAAAGATATAGAACTTCCATCTACCCGTGGCGGCATAATGCCGAACCATGCTCCGGAACGGTGCAATACCGGTCCCGGTGGCGAACATCGCGTGATGTTCCACGGACTCATCGAACAGGAATTTCCCCCGCCCGCGCGGCTGGAACAGCTCCACCCGGTCTCCGGGAGAAAGCTTCCACAACAGCGTCGTCAGTGCCCCGCCGGGAACCAGTTTTATTAACAACCCAATATCGGTATCCTGGGGAGAAGAAAAAACGCTATAGGGTCTTTTTACTCCACCCACCGAAACAACGCAGAACTGGCCGGCCTCAAAAACGAATTTGGTATCCGTTTGAAACCGGAATATGGCAAGATCCGGCGATATATCATTCCGTTCCACAAGCGTCATAGCGCGCATTTTCTCGGTCACAGCATTCCTTCGGTACACTACGCGAAATTGTAAAAAACATTATTCTCTTTATACTGATTTTGCCGCAAAAGGCAACGTATATTTCCGCGTTGTTTTACTTTTTAATAGATATATGTTGTAATAATTTATTGCTTTTTTCGCGTCCATACAACAACGCCGCCACAGCTTCGTGGCGGCATTTTTTGTCGGGGTGCTGGGAATCGAACCCAGTCTTCACGCACCCGAAGCGTGCGTACTGCCGGTATACTACACCCCGAATTTCTACACCTGATATTTTGACTTTATCGCCTCTTCCTCTTCACGCAATACCGCCTCATATTTTTCTTTCGCCTGCTGGCGAAGCGCGGCAAGCTCGGTATCCGAAAGCTCGTTCAATTCGTGCGCGCGGCGCACCAAATACTCTGTATCATTCTTTTCTGGTTCATCCAATATCTCTTCGAAAAGCGCTTCCAGGATAGCTCCAACGCGCGGTCCGGGAGCAACGCCAAGAGTATTCATAAGAACTACTCCGTCTATTTTCATATCTTTTCGCGATACGCTCTCAGTGAGAAGTTTCTCTATTTTAAACATAAAATGACGCAACCGATATGGCACCGCTTTTTTTACTCCGGAACCGACGCGATCCGCTTCGCGAACCCAGATAAGCTCTTTCATGTTTTCTGCTCCAACCTTCGCGATGAGGCGCCGGACAGACGCGTCGGTAACGACGTCTGGGTCATATTGGAACATGTGCGAGCGGACCAAAAGCGCTATTTTTTCGATCTCTTTTTTTGAAAAGTGGAGCCGCTCGAGCGCTTCTGCCGCAAGCCTTCCTCCCACAACCTCATGCCCCCAAAACGTTGCGTCGGGACCGCTCCCCCGTTTTGCGCGAGGCTTCCCAACGTCGTGCAACAGGGCGGCCATGCGCACTTCGAACGGATATTTTTGCTCAACAGCATATCGAAGGGCGCGAATGTTATGTTCCCATACCGTAAAAATATGATGTTTGTTTTGTTCAACGCCCCACCCTTCTTCAAGTTCCGGCAAAACGTGTTTCAACATTTTGAGTTCTCGCATTGCCTCAATTCCCGCATCCGGAGACGGGGTCATAATGAGACGCCGAAACTCATCTCCAATCCGCTCTTTTGCCACAAATTCAAGCAGTCTGGCGTTTTTTCGCATCGCTTCGGAAGTACCGTTTTCTATAGTGAACGAGAGGTCAGAGCTAAAACGCACGGCGCGCATGAGACGTAATGCATCTTCGCCGAAACGACGGTCCGGGTCGCCGACAGTGCGAATAATTCCTTCGTTTAAATCTGCCCGTCCCCCGAAAGGATCGACAAAATGCGCACCATCCCACGCCATCGCATTGATCGTAAAATCCCTTCTTGCAAGATCCTGTTCTATGGAATCGGTGAACTCAACAGCGTCGGGATGCCTTTTATCGCTATATTCGCCCTCGGTTCTAAATGTTGTTACCTCAATAATTTTCAGCGCCTTGTCCTCGGATTCTGTTTTTACACCCACCGTTCCAAATTCGTTCTCATACACGGAATCCGGAAATAATTCCTGGATCTGTTCAGGTTTTGCGTCTGTCGCCACGTCCCAGTCTTTCGGATCGCGCCGAAGCAGCGCATCGCGGAGACACCCACCCACGATATATGCGCTAAAACCGCGCTCTTTCAGCGCGTTCATGACATTTAAAACTTCTTGAGGAGCTTCTATTTTTTCAGGGATTTTAATTTCTTCCGGCATACGTATCGCTTCTCTCATATATATTAACTTAAACACGCACGCGGTCATTTCACAAACGTTTTTTGACTTTACTTCATAATATACGTATTTTGTATACATACGTACGCGCCCGTAGCTCAATGGATAGAGTGCCTGGCTTCGGACCAGGAGGTTCGGGGTTCGAATCCTCGCGGGCGCACCAACTTCTATATTTCTCTTGCTTCTTCCTCGGCACCTGCTACGCTATCCTCACGCGTTCTTACGGAAGGTCCCCAAAATGACCTTTAAGGCTAATGCCCCAGGGCAATGGTTCGTCGCAACGATAATTGACCAAAACGGCGTGTTCCACAAAAAACTTGTGATAGGCTACGGAAAAGATCCGGAGGAAATGCGTGAACGCGCCCGAGGAAGCGCACAACTCGTTGCGGGCACAATGGATGATTCGGCCCATCTGCCTTACGGAAACCACGAAGTTCTGCATATAGAAACGTGCAAACCGCCATTTTAATTAAAAGCAGCGCCGCCGCGCTGTTTTTTCTTTATAAAAAATATACCCGAAAACAAATCTGCGCATAAAGTTTTTTTGCTATTGCATTAAAAAAACCTTTGGTCTTTAATTAAGTAAGCTCTTTCTCATTCCCATGAGGCACCGGTCATGGTCGAAAACAGGATCGCGTTTGTTATCGCGCTTGTCGGCCAAAAGGCCGCCGGCAAAAGCGAAGCCGCTCGCTATTTTCAACAAATAGCCCAAAATCCTTTTGGGTTCGGGCTTAACTTCGCTATTTTCAGACTCTCCGACCCCCTCTACGCGATCGCAAAAGAACGGGGCATTGAACAACCTTCAACGCTCCAGCTCCAGCATATTGGAAATGAACTCCGCTCTGCCCAAGGACCTGGGGCGTTGGCTATCCGCGCGCTTGAACTTGCCGCAGGAACAACGCCGGGCGCTACTTTTATTATCATTGACGGCGTTCGAAACCCTGGAGAAATTTCGGAAATTCGTCGCATCGCCAACGACCGTTGCGTATTTGTCGGAATCCGGGCTCACAACATGATACGTTGTTCCAGATTCCAAAAACGCGAACGTGAACGGTTCGGGCGGGTAATCACGCGCACCCAGTTCCAAGAGCTTGACCGCATAGACATGGGGTTGGGCCAGCAGCAAAACGGACAGCGGGTTGGCGAATGTCTTTCCGCTATTGCGCGCGACCAAATCATCTGCAACAACGGTGATTTGTGGCAGTTCAAACACCGACTCCATTGCCTCTGGATAAATAAGATCAACGCCATGTTGCTTGCGGCAGACGAGTAATATCGATATATCGCAAGCAGTTTCGCGCGTGTAGCTCAATTGGCAGAGCAGCTCCCTCTTAAGGAGACGGTTGGGGGTTCGATTCCTCCCACGCGCACAAAATACGGCGCAGAGCGCCGAAACGGGACAATAATTGCGCTTGATTGTACAATGAACCAAACGTTCGTGTTTTATTGCGCGGGGAGACGGCGTGATGGACGGCCAAATCGCATTCATTGCAATATTCGCGTTCATCTTTGGTATCGATGTGGTTTTCCACGCCTCATGTTGGGCCGCAGCAAAAGAACCGTACCGACGCTCTATATGTAAATCCCAGGCACTCGTTGCGTTCTTTTGTCTCATCGCATCACTATGCACGATATTGCTCTTTCCGTTTTAAAAATAAAAAAGACGCCTCCCCGTGAGCGCGTTTTTTTGTTTCACGTGAAACAAAGGTTGCTTTTTATTATATTTTATTGTATAGTATCGCTATTGTACTCCGCACAACCAAGGAGCGTGCTGTGTCGCTGCAAGAACAAGTCCGTCGGCTTGTAACTGACGGGTTTGATATCACGGTAAAAGTCTGCATACCGATCAGAAAAGTACGGGTTCCCGGCATCGTCTTCGTGCTTAACCCGCCCAAGCCGATCATTTCCGGAAGCGGAAAATTCATTACCGACAAACCCCGCGGATGGGGTCTGCCCGGCGGAAAGATGCACGACAACGAAATGCCCGCCGATGGGGCGATGCGTGAAGCGGCAAAAGAGACGGGTCTTCGGGTAACCGTCGACGACGCCGACATTCTCGACGTCATCGTTGCTGAGGACAGCGCGAAGGTCTACTACAACGGACGGAAAGCAAAAGCCATCAGTTCAAACGGTTGGCTTGATCCCTCGGGAGACCGCGAGTTCGACCCGTATCCCGTAGAGGAAGCGATAATCGTCTCTGATGACGATGTCGTCCGTCTCTATGAGACGCGCGACCACGCAACCCCGTTCATCTCGGCAAAAAACGGGAATCGCTATCCTGTGTATAAAACTGACCTCGAGATCGCGTATCTTCGGGTCAAAATGTTCCAGCTGCACGGCATCTAACGCCGTACCAATAACCAAGCAGAAGCCCTGCTTGGTTTTTTATTCGGGTTCCTTGTGGAACTTCTCGTGAACTTTTTTAAGCTGCGGATTCGTTACGTGAGTGTATATTTGAGTTGTTGTAATGGAGGAATGTCCCAACAGCTCCTGCACCGAGCGAATATCTGCTCCGTTCCGTAAAAGATCCGTTGCAAAACTATGCCTCATGACGTGTGGCGTAACGTGCTTGCCGACTATGCCAACACTGGCCGCATATTTCTGAATGATCCGCTGGACCGACCGGGGGGTTAACCTGCCACCGGTTTTTGCGCCGGAGCGCTTTGTTCCTTTTGCTATAGATACAAAAACGGCATTTTCGATAACAGCCGCCCGCGCATTCATATATTTTTTCAAAGCGTCTTTTGCGTGTTGTGAAAGAAAAACGGGGCGTATTTTCCCCCCTTTTCCCAGCACGGCAAACTCACCGGTTTCCATATTGATATTATCGCCATCGAGGGCGCATAATTCGGAAACCCGCATTCCGGTAGAAAACAACACGTCCAGTATTGCTTTATCTCTCAGCGAGCGAATATCGTTTCCTTTGGGGGCTTCCAGGAGACGCTGAAGATCGTCTCCATCCAAAAAAGAAACTTCCCTGGCCCCCGTCTTTGCCAACTCAAGACGCTCTGCGGGAAGCGCCTCAATTCCTTTGTGGGCTAAAAACTTCAGAAATACCCTCAGCGCAATAATGTGGTAATTTTGGGTCTTACGCGACAACTCCTTTCGGTTCAGCCATACCCGAAATGAACGTATCGCATCTTCTGTGATATGTTCCAACTCGATTGTTTCACGTGAAACATTTTTTGAAGTCGCGAGCCATTCGAAAAATCGCTCAATATAATGATCGTAATTCTCGACCGTTTTTGCGGAACGGCCGCGCTCTACTTCTATATATTCAAGAAATTGCTGCTTCAACTCATTCAATAAGCGCTTTGCCATATCTATATTGTACGACATAATAAATCTTTGTACCACAACGCTTTTGTTGGGGTTTTCAAAATAATATTCTTATGCTATGATTCAAAAGCTAACTTATGCTAACAACGAGAGTAAAAGAAAATATTATAAAGAAATATAAGATACACGACAGCGATACGGGCTCAAGCGAAGTTCAAATTGCCATACTTTCTGAGGAAATCACGCGCCTCAGCGCGCATCTTAAAAAACACACCAAAGACAACCACTCACGCCGTGGTCTTTTAAAGATGGTGGCAAAACGACGTCGCCTGCTTAATTACCTCAAAGACGAAGACGAAAAGCGCTACAATTCACTGGTAAAGAAACTTGGTCTCAAATAATAACGGTATCGCTTTTGTTCGTGGCCGGGGGTCGTTTATGGCCTTCGGTTTTCCTATCTTCATATAGTATCTATTATGCCGATAATTAAACATCATAATCAGCGGGTTGCGGTTCTCGTAGACGTCCAGAATCTATACCATTCGGCAAAACACTTGTTTTCCGCCCGCGTGAATTATAAAAACCTTCTTGAAAGCGTGGTTGGTGGACGCATGCTTGTTCGCTCGCTTGCATATGTCGTAAAATCGGGCGAGCTCGAAGAAGAACAGGCGTTTTTCGACGCTTTGACAAAAGCAAATTTTGAAGTAAAGAGTAAAGATATACAGATCTTCGCGGGAGGAACAAAGAAAGCCGATTGGGATGTCGGCATGGCCGTCGACGCAATACGCCTGTCCGGACTTGTTGATGCGATTGTTCTTATTACCGGCGATGGAGATTTCATACCCCTGGTGGAATACCTTAAAATGCAGAAAGGCGTACAGGTGGAAGTCGCCGCATTTGGCCGCTCGGCATCGGCAAAGTTAAAGGAAAGCGCCGATGATTTTCTTGATATCGGACAGAACCATTCATTTTTAATAGCAATTAATAAACGCCGCGTGCGTCAGCGGCGCCACGAGACCTTATAGAATCCTGGATATATTAACGTAGGGAATTGGAGTAAAGGGCATCGCCGCAAAAATGGTGCCTTTCACTCTCATTCCCTCGCCACAAAAACCGGGGAACAAAGCTCTCGTGCGCCTACGCGCCTGCGACACGCCTCTATGGCAGAACAAAAAGAATTCCGCGCTACAATCGGCGGAAAAGAAATAATAGTGACCTTCCCGAAGCTTGCAGAGCAGGCCAACGGAGAAGCGCAAATCCAATGCGGCGGGACAATAATCCTCGTCACCGCGGTAATGGGGAAAACCCCCCGCGATACTGATTTTTTCCCTCTCACGGTAGAATTTGAAGAAAAATTCTATGCCGCCGGAGAAATAAAAAGTTCCCGCTTCATGAAACGCGAAGGAAGGCCGTCAGATGAAGCCATTCTTTCGGCGCGATTGGTTGATCGAACTATTCGTCCACTTTTTCCCGCGTTCATGCGCAACGATGTACAGATCGTTGTCACGACATTATCCTATGACCATGAAAATGACCCTGATGTGCTTGGGATTTTGGGCGCATCGTTGGCTTTATCCGTCTCGAATATACCCTGGAACGGCCCCATTGCGGGCATCCGCGTAGGAAAAAAAGAGACGGGCGAGCTTCTCTTTTTCCCAACAACGGCCGAGCGCGCCGAAAGCGGTGTGGATTTTGTTATTGCCGGCACAAAAGACCGCGTCAATATGCTTGAGGGCGGACTGAATGAAATAACAGAACAAGATGCCATTGCCATAATCACAGAAGCCCAAAAAGCCTTAGCCCCATTGTTTACCTTACAAGACGACGTGCTGAAAGCGGTACACGTAAAAAAATCGGCTCTTGTCTTGGCAAGCCCTCACGAAAAATCAGTTTCTTTTGTCAAAAACTCTCTGGGAACCAAGCTTGCTGATGCTCTTTTTAATACGTCTCTGGATAAAACAGAAAAATATGAGGCTCTCAGTGCCATCAAAGAAGAGCTCCTTGCCGCCGTTACCGCACAAAACGACCCGGATATCACTGCGCGCCAAGTCCTTGCGGTGCTTGAAGAAGAAACCGACCGGATTGTCCACGAAAAAATACTGGGCGAGAACAAGCGCCCCGACGGGCGTGCGCTCAATGAGCTGCGATCACTGTCTGCCCGCGTCGGACTTCTCCCGCGCACTCACGGCTCGTCCCTCTTCACGCGCGGGAACACAAAAGCGCTCGCAACACTTACGCTGGGTGCTCCAAGCGATGAGCAACTCATAGAAACTATGGAAGGCGAGCGAAGCAAGCGTTTTATGCTTCACTATAATTTCCCTCCGTTCTCGGTAGGAGAAACTGGTCCGTTCCGCGGACCGGGCAGACGGGAAATTGGCCATGGCGCACTCGCAGAACGGGCGCTCGTACCGCTTATCCCGAACAAAGAAACATTTCCGTATACCATACGTATCGTTTCAGAGATTCTCTCTTCGAACGGTTCGTCTTCAATGGCTTCGGTTTGCGCCGGTTGTCTCGCGTTAATGGATGGGGGAGTACCGATCAAAAAAATGGCCGCCGGCGTCGCTATGGGATTAATGAGCGACGCGCACGGTAATTGGAAAGTTCTCACCGACATACAAGGACCGGAAGACCATTATGGTGATATGGATTTCAAAGTTGCCGGAACCCGGGATGGTATAACCGCAGTTCAAATGGATGTGAAAATAGAAGGCGCAACCGTTGAAATGCTGGAAAAAGCATTTTCGCAAACCCGCGAGGCTCGTATGCAAATTCTCGATGCTATGGAACAGGCTATCACGGAGCCGCGCGCAGAGCTTGCGGAATTTGCCCCTCGAATATTGACCATTGATATCAACCCCGACAAAATCCGAGATGTTATCGGTCCGGGAGGTAAGGTCATTAATGCCATAACCGAAGCAACCGGAACGCAAATAGATATCGAGCAAACAGGCAAGATTTACATTACGGGCAAAGACGCAGCGTCCGCAGACAAGGCGCTTGCGTGGGTGCGCGATTTAACACGAGAAATTATGCCGGGGGAAAAATTCGAAGGAACGGTAACACGCATGTTCCCCTTCGGCGTCATGGTTGAAATTGTTCCCGGACAAGAAGGCTTAGTTCATAATTCTACCGTCGCCCAGTGGGGAGTTCGCAGCGCCGAAGAGCTTGTGAAAACCGGTGACCGCATGCCCGTTGAGGTCAAAGAAATCGACGCACAAGGACGGGTGAATCTTGTTCCGCAAGACACGTTCATGCCCGAGCGAAAAGGCTCCGCGCCTCCTTCCGGATTTGCTTTTGATGACCGGCCGCGTCATCGAGGCGGCCCGCATCGCGGGCATGATTCCAGGAACGATCGTGGCGATCGTCGACGAAGACATTTCTAGTCCGCACAAAGAGAAAACCTGATATACTATTCGTATGGCGGAAAACTCTGGACTTGCGGCGGCCCCGCAACGGCCCGCTGCTGACGATTCCGAACAGTTAGACCCTATACGGACGATGCAAAAAGACATCGCGATGCTTCAACGTGGCGAATATAGACCGCGTGTTTTCGCCGATGAAAAAGTGGCTATACCCCCTCCGCCGCCTAATCCTTGGGAAGATAAAAACACGCCAGTGACGGCATCGCGTCGAATTGAAGATTTTCAACCAGAAACGCCGGCTCCACCCCCAGGGGCAACGGAGGCCCAGGCATCGGCAATTCAAGAACTCAATAAAGAGCTTGCCCGCGGAAATGAAATTATAGACCGCGCCGCAGACCGCCTTGCGTATGAACCGCCTCCGGTTTCTCCCGCGACCGTATCACAACCACGCATATCGATTTCCGAAATTAAAAATATTGCCGAATTCGATATACTCAATTTGTCAGAAGAACATATTCGCTTTGCCGCAGCGGCTGCCGGAAAAACCTTGGATCGCGCTCCATTTACACCGGCAGCGCTTGTTCCGCCTACCCCCCCGATAAGCGCCGGCCTAACGCCCGCGCAGGCGCCCGCACAACAATCGATACGCGTACCATCCCCCGCGCAACCCGTTTCCGCTCCACCCAAACCATTGATTGTTCCAGCCCAACCGCATTACCCCACGTTCATCGCGCCGCCCCAGCGAACAATAAACGAAAAAGAGGGTCACGATATTCTCTCTCACGCGCTCATGCCTTCTTCTGAAATCCGCAATGATGTTTTTGAAGAACCCGCTGCACCAAAAAAGAGGGTACCGTTGCGTTTTCTTCTCGTGCTTTTCCTTGCCGTATCGATCATCGGCGGGGGAGCGCTTGGTGTTTTCTTCTTCTTAAACCGCGCCCAACCGGCCCAAACATCTCCCGAACCCCAGCCGGTCCCTCAACCATCACCCGCTCCGCAAACCCAAGAGATCCCTGTCCCGCAATCATTTATTGGCACAAATGCCGATATCACAATTGAAGCGGCAAATATTACCGAGGCCCGGACACTCGTTGCGCAACACATTCAGAGCCCGCAAGCAGAACGCGATTTGTTCCGCCTTTTGGTAAAAATAAACAGCGAGCCTATGCGCTATCTTACGTTTGAAGAAATGCTTCAAACATTCAATATTACCCTTCCGTTCTTTTTGCGCGCGGGACTCGATATGGAGGCGGGAACACTGTTCACGTATACGCAACCGGAAGGAACGCGTCTGGGGTTTGTCGCCCGCGTAAAAGATGCGACAACGGCACAAACCGCTGCCCGTTCCTGGGAAACAACCGCGCCGCAAGACACAGCGCAGCTTTTTGCTCTCCTTGGGGCGCCGGGAACGATGCCTCCCGCAGAATTTTCCGAAAATAGCGCGGGTTCCGCGCCGGTCCGCTATTTGAACTTTACGCAACCGGATCTCTCCATCGACTATACATTCACAGAAACGCTTTTTGTGTTCACGACATCGCGCGCAAGCATGGGCGCGGCTCTCACCGCTCTGGGACGCTAGGACCGCATATTATCCACACCAACCATTTGAATACCGCCGGCTTCGTGATATAATAGATAGTACCGTTGCGGATTGCTCCGCAGTTTGAGGTCAAACTTAACAAACCAGCGATCGGCTCGGTTTACATACACCAGCGGGTAATTCTGCGGATTTGCCTGCACTATCAGGCCTTTTTACGCCATAATCGCGTACTTATGCTCCATAATCGAGCATTTTCCAAGGCCATCCTGGGGGGCGCTTCGCCCACTATTCACATAAGAATGGGGCGTTTAGCGCCCCTCATCCAAACATTCTTTTTCGAAACTCCCTTGCGGAGCTTTTTTTGTATGTGTAATAATTAAACACAGCTAAAACACATATATGGATCTCGCCCCCTCACGCATTCACGAATACGAAAAGCGTTTACATCAAGAAGAAGACCATCTGAATGAAACGCTTATATCGTTCGCAAAACAAAACAAGGACGCAAGCAAGGAATTTACTGCAGAATTCCCCAGTTTCGGAGACCCGACCGATGAAGATGCGACCATAGCCGCGGTCAATGAATACGGGACCAGATTGTCCGCCGAACAGGCCTTGGAAGAACGTCTTCGCTCTGTCCGCAGTGCGCTTGAGCGTATACAGAACAAAACGTACGGGATCTGCATACGGTGCGGCACAGAGATCCCCGGGGCGCGGCTCGATGCTTCTCCGGAAGCGGCTCTCTGTACCGCCTGCAGCGCAGCAGAAAATTCATAGGTTTTTTTCATGGCTCATAAACTTAACAGCCTAAGCGTCGTGGGGCTGGACGTAAAGCCCGTCATTGTTGAGATAGACCTCGACCCCGGACTGCATACATTCAAAATAGTCGGCCTGGGAGACAAAGCTGTTGAGGAATCACGGGAGCGCGTAGGTGCCGCAATAAAAGCTGCCGGCGCAAAACCGCCGCAACGCCTCAACAGAAAAGTGATCGTAAATCTCGCTCCGGCTGACCTCAAAAAACAGGGGCCGGCTTTTGATGTTCCAATAGCCATCGCATTTCTTGCGGCATCAAAACAGCTGGTTTTGCCGGATGTGAACAATTTTATCTTTGCGGGAGAGTTGGCGCTCGACGGCTCCATACGTCCCGTGCAGGGAATTCTCCCCATGGCTCTCTGGGCAAGAAAGGCGCAGAAAACGCTTGTTATCCCTCGCGATAACGCCCCGGAAGCGCTCCTTGTCCGCGATGCCGCGGTTCTGGCCGCCTCATCGCTTAAAGAACTCATCGCGACGCTCGAAAAAAAATCGCTCGATTCTGTTGTTATCGGAGATGGTCTACCCTCCCCGGTATCGCCACCGTCCTTTTCCGATTTCGATATGGGTTTCATACGCGGCCAAGAACACGCAAAACGGGCTCTGGAAATAGCGGCCGCGGGCGGACATCACGTACTTCTTACCGGCTCACCCGGTTCCGGAAAAACGATACTGGCGCGTTCCATGCCGACAATATTTCCTTCAATGACAGAAGAGGAGGCGCTTGATGTAACAAAAATATGGAGCGTCGCCGGCCTCCTCCACGCGGAACACCCCCTTATTCTCGAGCGTCCGTTCCGCACACCGCATCATTCCTCATCCCTCGTCTCAATAATCGGAGGCGGCACATTTCCTCGGCCCGGAGAGATCAGTCTTGCTCATCGGGGGATTCTCTTTCTGGATGAATTTCCGGAGTTTCCGAAACAAATTCTCGAAGCACTCCGCCAACCGCTTGAAGACGGTGAAGTAACCGTTGCGCGCGCGAAAGAAACGGTATCTTTTCCCGCGCGATTTTCTCTCGTTGCGGCACAAAACCCTTGTCCGTGCGGAAACCTCAACGACTCCTCGGTTCCATGTACCTGTTCCGCTTCCGATATCGCGCGTTATAAGCGGAAAATCTCCGGACCCATTCTCGACCGTATCGATATTACCGTTCAGGTTCCGCGTCTTCCGTTTGAAAAACTTCGAGGAGAAGACGGTGAAGCGTCTCATACGATACGCGCCCGGGTCGAGCGGGCCCGAGTCGCGCAACGCGCCCGATTTTCCGGCACGACAACGCAAACAAACGCAGAAATGAGCGCAAAACAGGTCCGCACGTTCTGCGAACTCGATACCGGAACAGAACATCTTCTCCGCGACGCGCACGAGAAATTCCACCTCTCACCGCGCGCCCACAATCGCATACTTAAAGTTGCACGAACTATTGCCGACCTTGCGGAAGAAAATCGTCTCACAACACAGCACGTCTCAGAAGCAATCCAGTACCGACAGCGCATCGATGAATAAAAATACCCTCGCGACGAGGGTATTTTTCTGGTTCACAATATAATTCATTATCCTTCTATCTTCGCAATAGGGGATTGGTGCCTCCGTGGACTTCAAAATGAAGATGGCACCCCGTTGAGCGGCCCGCACCCGGCGTACCAGGCTTTCCGCCCATTTGAGCCAAAAGTTGCCCTTGTTTCACCGCCGCTCCGACCGAAACCTGTGTCGTGTCCGCCAGAAGATGGGCATAGAGCGTTTCTGTTCCGTTGGGATGCCTCACAACAACGTAATTTCCGTATCCGCCGTTCGCGCGCCGCGTACGGTTATCCGTTAACATAACTTTTGCAACAGTTCCTTCGGCCGCAGAATAGATCGGTGTACCGCATGAATTTGCGACATCAACACCATTGTTTGCGTGACGTCGGCCCCAATTTCGCCCCGTTGTGGGAGCAATGAAATATCCAAGCGTCTGAGCGTTTTGTGCAACGCGCGGCGATGTCACACGCGTTGGCATCGGCGCTTTCGGTGGCACAGGCAATGCTCCTCCGGGCACAATAAGCGTGTCGCCGACGCGCACCGCTCCATCGGCCGGCAACGCGTTAAATGCAATAACCGTTTGCGCATCCGCCTTATACTTCAATGCAATAGCGTCAATCGTATCTCCGTTGCGTACGAGATGCGCAACGCCGGAAACAGGAAGAATATCCAATACAACGCCCGGGGTCAGCGCATCGGGATTGGAAATTTTATTCGCCCACTTTATGGTATCGATGCTCACATGATATGCCGCAGCGATATATGAAAGCGTTTCACTTTCCCGCACCGTATGCTGTACGATCGCCCGGCGATCAACCCCCGCCTCATACGAGGGAAAATTTGTCGGTGAAAGATATGCAATCAAAAATGCATTGTAATCATCGTCCCGGGACTCGTCATAATCAAGTAACGCAAAATCCTGAGAAAACGCCGGACCTGCGACAAGGAACGGAGAATCTTCTTGAGGCATCGTTAAGGCCTCAATGTAAACCTCTTCAATGTATGAGCCGCCGGGAAAAGAATCGTCGGCGGCAAACAAAAAACCCTGGCCCGCAAGCGATATCGAGGTACCGCCGAATAAGCCAAGGAAGACCACGCCGGCAAGCGCTCCGGCAGAGGTTCGTTTCGCAAACAATGACCATCCTCTCTTGATAAGCCGCCGCATGCGCTTATTAGTAGAGGGCTTTTGGTCGTTCGGGCTTTGAGGATCAGGCGCTATGGCCTCTTGTGGAGAGGTTTCGCTCATGAAAAAAGGCCCTGAAGGCCTACACACCCACTGTACTCTTCCGGGAACTGTTTTGTCAACCCGCGGTTTTGTCTCTCTTCCTTGAGTCATTCGCTGAATATGCTTAGTATATAAAGAGATTTTATGCCGCTTGCTTTATTTCTCGCAGGTATTTTTGCAGGCTTCCAAGGGCTCATGGTGAGCCAACAGGGCGTTTTTAATGCACAAACAGGTCCCGCAGAAACAATGGATCGTTCGGGAGAGATAATAACGGTAACAGACCAGGCAATTTCATATCGCATACCGGCCAACGGGAGCTCGGTCGGTGAAATATTATCACGGGCAGGTTTTTTATTTACAGAAGACGACATACTTATACCCGCGACCCACGACACCGTTGTTCCGGGCTCAACGATCACCATCCTTCATGCCGCCCCCTTAACGATTGTTGATGGCGGAACAACGTCAAAAAAATCGACGCAAGCGCGGACCGTTAGCGCGTTATTAACCGAACAAAATATCATGTTGAGCGAACTGGATATTCTTTCGCCCTCGCCGGAAACGGATATTGTCCCGAACATGACCGTGCGCATTCGCCGCCGCACCAGAGAGACCGCCACAGAGCTCGTGAACGTCGACTTTCCCCGCATCACACACGACGATCCGGATGTCTCATACGGAAAAATTACCGTTATCAGCGAGGGCGTGCCGGGACAAAAACGTGGGATATTTGAAATAATGAAAGAAGACGGCGTTGTCGTACGAAAAAAACTTATTTCCAGTGAAATACTCAAAGAGCCGGTTGCGCAGGAAGAAACGAAGGGAACAAAAATAACGATCGGACGGAGCGATGAGGGTTTCGGAAGCTGGTATAACGCATTTCCGGGGATGTACGCGGCGAGCACCACATATCCGCGCAAAAGTTTTGTTCGCGTCACAAACCTCGCAAATAACAAATCGGTTATCGTAAAAATAAACGACTACGGACCGACCATACCGGGGCGCATTATTGACCTTGAGGCCACGGCATTCAAGGTCCTTGCCCCGCTGGGTCGCGGCGTTATTCCCGTGCGGGTCGAACAACTCCTATAGTCATGGATGTAACCGACAAAAAAACGGTGTTGTCCGTTCTCGCTGAGCATGGCCTGAAACCGAAAAAACAGCTCGGGCAGAATTTTCTTGTTTCACATGATATTCTTGATCATATTATTGAATCGGCGAATATTTCACCGGACGACTCAATCCTCGAAATTGGGCCCGGGCTTGGCGCGCTTACAACAGCGCTCGCGGCAAAAGCAAAAACCGTTATCGCTGTAGAAAAAGACAGGCGGTTGTGTGACGTTCTAAGCAAAGCATTGGGCGAATACCACAACGTCCATATTATTCCCGGAGACATACTACATTTGGATACGATCCCGTTCGCCCACGATACGAGCCCGTATCGCGTTATTGCGAACATTCCGTATTATCTTACCGGGCGCCTCATCCGCTTACTGTTAAGCTCCAAGAACCCGCCTCGCGACATAACGCTTATGGTCCAAAAAGAGGTGGCCCACCGCATTGTCTGTATCCCACCGGACATGAACTTACTGGGCGTTTCCGTTCAGTACTACGGCACGGCCCGCATCCTAAAAACCGTTCCACGCTCGGCATTCTGGCCCGTACCGGAAGTCGATTCCGCGCTTATCTATATTAATATAGAAGAAAAAACAAAAAACGCCGCGGAAGAAAAACTGTTTTTTTCAATAACCCGGGCGGGGTTTTCCCAGCCGCGAAAACTTCTGCGCTCAAATCTCAAAAGGGGTCTTCGTATAAACGAAAGCGCGCTAGCCTCTCTGTTCTCATCATGCGGCATTGCGGAACAGGCCCGCGCGCAAAATATAAGCATGGATCAGTGGCGGTGTTTAGCGTCGCACTTTGAGGTATAATATATAGTAGGTAAGACAATAACGCACAATGCGGTATTTTATGGCATCACTTGGCGCAAAACATATACAAAAAAACGGGAAGGTCATCCTGTTGATAACGGTTGCGTTCGCAATCGCTATTTTTATTCAATTTTTTGTTTCACCCTCATCGCGCCTTCGCGCAGCAATCACGGATTTGGGATCGGACTGCGGGGGAGGGGACCTTTCCACCGGAATTTTTGTGGGGCCAATGACCGAAGCGCAAAGCTGCTCGGAATGCAAAATTGTCTGTGAAATAATAGGTGGCGCCAACAACGGGTATCTTCTCGATACGAGATCGGATCTTTGCGGATGCGGCCAACCGCAACAGCCTCTCAGCAATGAACCGGGAATCTGCACGGATGCCGACAGCTGCGGCGGCACCTTCTATCATACAGAATGCAGCAACGGCCAGTGTATCGCGGTTCCCGGCCGGGAACCGAACAATTGTCTCGCCGATACTGACTGCACTGTTATCGCGCCTCCGCCCACGGTCTGCGAAACCGATACGGAATGCGCGGACGATAACTCCTGCACCACGGAACGCTGTGTCGGCAACGATCAAAATAATGTACACGTGTCCGCAATCGACAATCTTTCCGGATTTGCGTATTTCGGAGCGAACACAAACCCAGGAGAGATCGCAAAAGTACGCCTTTCCGATTTCACGCGCGTTGCGGCTCTTGTATTACCGGAAGCGTCTATCGGAGCTCTCCTTATCGATCCGGGAAACGGATATCTCTACGCCGCGACAGGACGAGTCGGCGCCACAATGCCGGACCCTTCAAAAATATATAAGATCGACCTTGGAACATTCAAAATCGTCGATTCGCTTACGCTTGCGGCGGGCGAAAACGACATTCAGTCCGGCGCGATCGATACCGCTGCCGGCTTTGCGTATTTTGGCACGAACAATAATCCGGGCGTCGTAATCAAAGTGCGCCTTTCCGACCTCACACGGACAGCTGCGGTCACCTCCAGCACGGGCGCAAGTTTTTTCACAACCGCGGTCATTGATCCGCTCGACGCTTCGGACCCAAGCAGCGGATATGTATATTTCGGCACCGATGAATCCCCGGGCCGCATTGTGAAAGTCAGACTTTCCCCGCTCCAAGTTGTGGTCTCATACCAACTGACCTCTGGCGAAAGCCGTCTGCAGGCCTCCGCTATTGACCGCGAAAATAATTTTGCATACTTCGTGACGCGTTACACCGGCGCGAACAGCAACAGCACGGTTATTCGCATGGAGCTCGCCCCGGCTCTTTCGCGCGTAAGCGGCTTCACGTTGGTGAACGCACCTTATATAAACAGCGCGGTCATCAACCCCAACGGCACGCGGCTTTATCTTGGAACAGATGAGGTGCCCGGCACCGTCGTGAAGCTCCGGGTGTTGCCGACATTCGACCAGGAAGTAACTACCGCGCTGAATACCGGGGACGACCATCTCCGCACCGCCGTCATAGACGGCTCGGGAACATATTCTTATTTCGGCACATATACGATCCCCGCGAAAGTCGTTCGGATACAAAATTCCACCGGCGCGCGGGCAGGCTCCGTAAACTTCTCTGCAACGGCGGGACAAAAAGTCGGAACGTGTATCAGTACGGTACGTTCCGGAACGCATTTGGAGTGCCGCTCATCAATTTGCCTTGCGGTCGCAAACACCGCATCAATATGCACTAACCAGAGCGGGTGCACCGCGCAAGGAAATTCCTGTAGCAGCGCCGGCATATGTCCAAAAAGCATATGCCCTTTTGACGGAGCAACACGCTATACGGACGGCTATTTCCCGTATTTTGGCGGCGTTGACAACGATATTTATGATTATTTCTTCGGCAGCGAGCGCATCACCAATCCGGATGCGGAGGCATACACATCCCGAAGCTGCAACAACGACAGCAGAGAAGGAGTCACCCGCGGCGTGGTACACATGCGAGCGCTGCACAGCTCAACCAAACGTATTGATGTCGCGTATGATTCCGACTTATCTTCCACGTTCAGACGTTTTATGACCGACGTCCTCAACGACTCGCGCGGATGGACGCAAGCCGGAATTACATTCAACATTGAGCCGCAAGGCTATCTTGCGGGCTCAACGGACTTGTGGGTGGAGCGCGGTGTTGCGAATAAAGCGGGCGCGCGGGGCGGCGCATCAGACAGCTGCAGCTCAGACGCAACCGAATTCCCCCACAGAGACGCAGACTATTTCAGGATGGAAACGGGCGGCGGGTGCATTTACAGCTACAACAACTGCACGCGCTGGCTTATTAACCATGAGGTGGGACACGCTTTAGGGCTCACTGACCGCGAAAACAAAACTGAATCCGGTCTCGATAAACTCATGAACCATCTTACGTTCTCCGGCGCCGGGAGCGATAAAGAAGTGTGGCCCTCGGCGGGTGATATAAACTTGGTGCACCAAGCTTCAAATTGCAACGGACGGGATTGCATACGTTAATTTTTCCTTGCTTGTGTTCAAATTTCTTCTCGCAAATCCGCGCATACGACTAATGCTTATTCTCATAGGCGCCGCATTTTTGTTCATCGTCGTCTTTGGAATAATTACCGGTCTGCGCAAACCCGGAACACCCGCACCGCAACCGGAGATAACCATCCAAGAGGTCGCGGACGAAACCCCGACAGATCTCCTTGAAGACGACGATAATGACGGTTTAACGAACCAACAGGAAGGCTCATTCGGCACCGATGAGACGGTGGCCGATACCGACGGTGACGGTATTTCGGACGGCGATGAGGTAACGCAGGGGACCGACCCGCTCAAGAGTGGGGGAGCGCCGCTGACGGAAAACGAGAATTTTGCATCGAACCTCACGCTGCAATTCTATGATTGGCGCAAAAAACATCAATCAACGGATTCTCTTTCAATACAAAAAGAAGAAACGGATCAATTCCTGAAGGAAAAGGGGATGGACGTGATTCAGGAAAAAACTCTCACGCCCGCACAAGCAGGAATTACCGTTATTAACAGAGCCCCGCAGAGAACCGAGCTTGAACAGCACCTGGAACAACGCTATATAAGTGCGGACAAAATACCCATGGAGCTGGCAACGTTCCTGCTTGAGGCGAATGCCGCTCTTGCCGAAACGACCGTGGACGAGCTGCCGACAAGAATACTCGACCTTGAGCAGGGGCTTTCCGTAACCATAAGCGACCTTGCCTTGGCACTGGACGAGACACAGAATGAATTGATAAAAATAAAGTCTTATACCGCAGAGTGGGGACAAGACGTCGCAGACGACATCGCGGCAATGCAACAATTACGAGACCTGCTCCGCGAACTGCAACAAAATCTCTACACGGATCCCGTATTAACCGCCAGGAACATACTGTGGGCAAAACAACTTTTGGACTCCAGCGACATCTACGACTATATATATCTGCCCGTCATTGAGGTGGAAACGCAGGATGTGGCAGAATTTGAAGGCCCCGACACGCTTTCGGAGCTTCCGGACGAGACGCCGACGGAATAGCGCCGCTATTGCCTCAAACACAAAAGCGTCTCATACTCTTAGCAGAGAGCTATGAGGCGTTTTTTGCGAAAACTTATCAAACCGCTTTTCTTTATCCTTTTTATTGCGCTTGCGATACAGGGCAGCTTTTCTGTATGGAATAGCGCCGCACTTCGCTCGCTGAAAGCCTCTTTATTGTCGGAAAACGATACAGCCGACCAATCGCTTATGGCATCATTCGTTCACGACGCCGATGGCGATGGCCTCTCGAACGCAAAAGAAATAATTTTTGGAACAGACGGCTTGAACACCGATACCGATCACGATGGCTATAAAGACGGCGATGAAATTAAAAATGGCTATGATCCCACGCTGAGCGGAAACGCGAGAATTGAGGATAATATCGCGCTCATGTCGAACCTTACCGTCGCATATTTTATATGGGAAGCGAAAAAAACCGGAGATACGGACCCGCGCCTCAATGAAGACGAAATTGACGCGTTCCTCGCGGAACGCGATCTTGCCGCTTTCAAAGCACCGACAATCTCGGACCAGGAAATAATTTTATCACCGAACAACGGCGTGGAAGCGGTGAAAAATTATCTTAATGAATTTTCGCAAATACAACTTCCCGCCGAGACCGCCTCATATCTCGATGTTGCCCAAAGCGTTATTCAGGAACAGAAAAAAGATGTTGTGGAGGATATTATCGCCGGCATAACACAAACAGAACAGCACGTGCGGAACCTTCCCACGCCGCAAGAAGCAAAAGAGCTTCAGAGGGGTTATCTTGCTCTTTTCAGGAGCCTGCGGGAACTTTTTGCCGATCTCTATGATATTGAGCGCGACCCCGTAAAACTTATGCGGGACGTCCGCTGGGGCGGCGACCTCATTCAAGAAGGCGCCCGGCTTGAGCGCCTCCGTCTTTCTCTTGTAGCTCAATACAACCCACAACCATCATCGTCCACAACCACGGAAACGCTCCCTGCGAAGCAATAAAACAAAGGGTATATGAAAAGATTCCCCCGACGACTTATTATGCTTGCTCTTGCAATCCCGCTTATTGCGGGATTTTTCGCAGTACAGAAAAAATCCTTTGATTTTGGGCACTTATCCACACAGTGGTCTTCAAAGAGCGGTGCTATAATGAAGGCAGATAAAAAAACATCGGTTTTTGGTTTTTTAACAACCGCATTTGAGGCCCGCATACCTCAACCGGAACCTCGTGCACCAAAAGAGACGACGAATGAATCCATCGGCTCCATCATAAGGAATCTTGAAAGCGGCAATTTTAGCGTCTCTACCAAATCCACACCAACCAGCAACGACGATACGACGCGAGATGCCGCACAGCAGGAACCAAGCCTGGAGCCGGCCCGCTCTTTGTGGCGATATTTTTCCGCTTCCTCTGCCATAGGATTTGGGAACGACACCAACGCTCTCGCATCCGCCATCTCGTACGCAACACGGGGGAATTCCGACCCGCTTACCGCGTTTACTTTGGGGTTGGCAAGACAACTTGATGCTCTCCGCGCGCTTGAGCCGCCGCACGAAGCTCGGGACATACATGAACAAAGCATTTCCCTGCTTTCCCGCTACATTGATTTCTTGCAGCTCATGGCGTCTTCTCCCGCAAACGAGATCTCTTCTTTATGGGATTCCCCGCAACACACCGCACTTATAAAGGAATCCTCAGCGGTACTTGCGGTAATAGAAGATTTGGAAACGAAATTCGGTTTTTCTCTTCCCGAAGACGTGCTGCCCCGTCGGTAACACGTGTTGATTTTCCGGTGTAATTCTGCAAAAAAACATTTTTTTGCAGAACAGCGCTGAAAAATATTTCTTCCGGCGCCTCATGTTGTACATGCAAAAGATATTCACATCACCAAAACTCCCGCGCGTCATGCGCATATTTGGCGTATTCGGATGTGTCATTTCTCTCGCCCTTCAAACACCCCTCACAACTTTTGCCGCAGTGCCCGTGTATGTAGTGAACCAGCCGCCGGGCATCACCGAAACCAGTCTTGAGGCATTCATGGCGGACCTTTTCAATACGCTCGCAAACCGTCAAGAAGATTTTACTGCGGCCTTTGAACTCACAAAAATAGAGAAGGCTCGAGAGGACGTCAACAAGCTCTATCAGGAAACGCTCAAGGAACTTCAAGATTTCGGACTTGCCTATAACGTCACGGACCGAAAAACGAACGAGGTACCGATGGTCTCTCCGCTGAAAGGCCCCCGCATTATCAATGACCCGTTCGAATACATTTTTGGGGAACCTATCCAGAAAGCGCGCGCGTATGCGGCCTGTTATATAAACTTTGTGATCTGGGACCAACAGGGCGAACTTGATGTTAATGGAGACGGCGATAACACAGACGCAATTCTTGCCGCACTAGATGACGGGGATTCTGCGCGCGCAGACGAGCGCCCGAAATCCACATATTCTACGGTACCCAACTCAAGCAGCGCTGCTCAAAAAAGAACCAGCAGCATTCAAAATCTTCGCGAACTCAGAAAAGAATTCGGCATATTGAACACATACGGAAACTGGTATCAGACGAGCAATCTTAAAGAAGAAGATCCTTTTATCGCGAACCTTTTCCTCGATACAAGCAAAGACAGGGTAGAGGGTATATGCAACCGGGTGTTTGAAATCACGCGCACGCACAACATCAGAACCGCATATAAGGCGGTAGACTTGCACGGAGTTAATCCGAGCAGCCCGAAGGGCGAGGGCTATATCCGGCAGCTTGTGGGACTTCCAACCCTCAGCAAATCGCTTCTCAACAGGAACGATGTGCGGTCGGAAGAGCTCGTACACAACGCACTCAACAGCACAAACTCGCTGCAGGGCGTGCGGGCCGCGGTTCGCGCCGGCATGGAACAGATAATAAATGAAACAAAGGCAATCCGAAGCCTTCAATTTGTCGCAGGGCAGGGCATCCGTCCCGAATATCTCTATACGGTCGAGAGCAGCGACACGGAATGCACATTTTTGTTCCTTGGCTGCGAACCGGATAACACATTCCTCATGAATACCGAATATGTTATTTCGCCGGCGGTCATTCTGCTGCAAAAAATGCAGGCTGCCACGCAAGCGCAATACGATATTGCCGGCCAAGGATTCCTTTATATCGATCCGGAAAACACGAGCAGTGATGCGAACACGGCGCGCAGCCGCTATCGCGTAAGCACCAACAGAAGCGCAACCAGCACCACAGGAGAGCGTGGCGTGTGCAACAACGAAACCGACGGCAGCGACACCTGTTTTTTGGTAAGCCCGTGGCTGAAACCGAACGTCGGATTCCGCTCGGCACCGAATGCGCTATATCTTGAGCCCGCAGACGGCATAACGGGCTTGCCCGCCGCCTGGGAAGACGAGACTTCGTCGTTGTCTCTCGGCTACAACTATAACGTCCGTGACTACAATTATTCCGGCACCTCAACCTCCCGCATCGTGGCTCGGGATAACCTCGGAAACTACCGCCTTGGCAGCGACTATGCCACCAACGATTGGTACGACCGCGTATTGGAAATGTATGAAACGAAATATGACAACGGAGATTCGCTCTATCCCGACGCGCCGATCCTCAAAGATTGGGCCTGCTATATACGCACGTGGATGAAAGAAAAAGTCATAGACAACGACGACATACGATACTTCACCGGTAACACGGACGATTCATGCCGCTATTAAAATCAAAAAAACATCTGCTGGGAAAAATATCCGTACCGGCGCTCAAAGGACGGCGGGGTTCTCTTGTCGTCTTTTTTACGTTACTCCTCTCGGGCGTCGCGCTCGTGCCCCGGGTCGCATACGCCGGACCCCTATGTGAGGTCGCCAACATTGCAGGAATTCTTTCCATAAACCCCTGTGATATTTTCCTGATGATCGTGAATGTATTTCTCACGCTCATACAGGCATTCATGTTTATGCTGGTTACGGTCGCCGGCGCGTTTCTCTCGTTCGTTTTAATTGATCTTAATCAATACGTCGGATATTTTGACAATCCTATGGTACGCGCCGGATGGGGTTTTGTACGGGATATTGTAAACATGTTCTTTGCGATAATCTTGGCCATCATCGCCATCGGGACGATCCTTGGCATGCAGGAATATAACCTGCGACGCCTGCTCCCGAAATTCATCATCGCCGCGCTGCTTGTAAATTTCAGTTTGTTCCTCGGCGCGTTCATAATAAATATCTCCAACGTGCTTATGGGATTTTTCATTACGCTTGGCTTCGGCACCCAGCAAACCAATATCGGAGATGTCCTCATTAACGCGCTTCGTCTCGGCGACCTACAACTCAACACGCAACCGACGGGCGGCAGCTCCACCTGGCTTACCGGCGAGCAGCTAAAAACAATAAACCTTATATTCTCGATTATTTTTGCGTTTGCCGCAGCGACGCTGTTCGTATATATGGCACTGCAATTTGTCATTCGTATTGTTGCGTTGTGGGCTGCGCTCATCCTCTCGCCCGTTGCCATGATCTCAACCATACTGCCGCAAACGTCCGGTTTTTATAATAAATGGTGGAATGATCTTCTTCGTTGGTCGCTCTTCGGCGTATACGCCTCCTTCTTTATTTGGCTTACCTCGTGGCTTGTTTTGTATCTCAATACCTCAAGCACGCCTCTGTTTGCTTCCGCATCACAAACTCTTATTGTCTCGGGAGGGATTGTTCCGTTTCTGGCCATCGCAAAAACCGTGCTTCAATATGTGTTGGTTTTTGTTTTCCTTCAGCAGGGCATGAATATCTCCAAAGATATGGCCCGCGAGGGTGCGGCTATTGCCGGACACTGGACGGGCCGGGTTATGGGCGCAGCAATGATGCCGGTTGCGGCTTCCGTTGCTACGGGACGGCGCCTGGCCGGCCGCGAGGTTACCGACCGCACGCGAAGTTTACGTGAAGGCGTTTCATCCCGACTCGAGCGTATCCCGCTTGTTGGCTCGGCAGTATCCGCGCCCATACGAGCAGGTCTTCGCTCCGAAGAGGCCTCTGTGGGAGAACACCTGGATAAATACCGCAAAGAATTATCGCTGGGACCAAAGGCACAGGAAAGTCTGCAAAATCGTCTTGGCGGTATATTAGACAAACGCGAAAAAGCCGCCGCTCTTCTTGCGCTTGCGGAAAAAGGCAAAACGCTACCGGCGGAAGATTACAAAAAATCTTTAACGTATTTAAGCGGTCTTGGCAAAGAAGGTATGCTCGTTGCCGCAAATCCGACCCTTGCTCTACAAACGCTCGCCCAAAGAAACGCGCCGTTTTTTGCTAAAAGTGGCGTGAGCGCCGCCGACATCGCCGGGAAAACCTCTCAAGAGCTCAGGACCAGTGACCCTGCTGTTCAAAAAGCATTCGCTGCGCTTATTGACGAATATAAATTATATACCCGCCCCAATGCGGCTCTTATCACTGCCGATACGTTCGAAAACGATAACTTTATGAACGCATTCATGAATAACCAAAAAGTTACCGGCACTACTATCGGCTCTATTATGGATGCGGGCCATGCGCTCGGTAAAATGACCGCCGGGATCAATAGGTTCATCGAGAGCCTCAGCCGCGATGAAGCACAACTTCAAAATTTTATTTTTAACAACCGCCCCACAGCAGATTATTTGCAGAAAAACCCGATGGTCATTGCGAGCGGTATTGATGCGACAAAACTGCAGGAAATTATGGACCGGGCAGCAAAAAAAGGCGCTTTTGAGACCGCAGAAGAACTCAGACGCAACCAAAATAACAACCGGGGTCGCGGTCCTTCCGGTGGCCAAAGCGAAGGTATAGGATTATAAAAATATGGAAAACAGCGCAACATTACAACTTTTATATCACCGGCTTCCACAGACAATAAAAAATGTTCTCGTTGCTCCGGAAACGGGCGAGATGATATTTAAGGCATGCACAAAACACGGCATTGCCGCCCGCGTATCTGCTTATTCCGGGCTTGTGGGTATGGTTCTTTTGGGCGAACTTCATCCGAATCTTTTGGTAAAAAATATTGTGGAAAAAGAAGGATTGGATATTGAAAAGGCAAAAGCAGTCGCTATTGATATTTCCGTAAGCGTCTTTCAACCCGTAAAACAGGAGCTTATTTCCCTCTACGGCATATCACCGAAAGCGCCCGATCCTATTGCGGCCCCGGAACCTCCAAAACAACCCGTTGCGCCCTCCGCACCGCCGCCGACCCCCGCCGCCCGGCAAGAAAACCCGCTGGCTTCTCCGCCACCTCCGACACTGTCGCTCAGACCGGAACCGAAACTTGAGGGCAATATCGTTAACTTAAAGGGAGAAACCCCGCAACCGTAAAAACCGCTTCCGCTTCTCACGCTCGTTCCAAGGATGCACACCGCTGCAATCCCTCGCGTGGAGCCCGGGAGCACCGATGCGCATATGCAGACAAAAGTACCGAAATTTATTGACGTTCAAGATAAGATAATCGACGGTCTCACGTTGTGGCAGGTCGTCGATCTTGCCGCCGCCGGCGTCATTGCGGCTATTTTCTTCGTGGTTCTCCGGGGTCCCTTGGGACTCGTCGGCGCCTTTCTGTCTGTTGTGTCCGGTGTTTGTTTCGCATTTATTAAAATAAACGAACGCCCTTTCAGCGTATTTTTGTTCTCCGCCATGCGGTTTGTTATAAATCCGAAGCAATTTATCTGGCAGAAAGAAGCTCAAAAAATAAAAGTGCGGGAACACAAAGCCGCCATCCCGACCCGAGCCTCTCGCCAAAGCGGAGAACTGACACAACAGAAAATACGGGAACTTGCAACACTTCTTGATGTCGACGAACATCACCGTCAATAACTATGGCTTTTTCCACGCAATCATTCCTGCAATTTGAACAGATCCGCGACGATATTATTATTGTGCGCGACGGAGGCCTCCGCGCTATTCTTATGGTTTCGGCTACGAATTTCGGGTTAAAATCCCAGGAAGAGCAGGAGGCTATTATTTTTGGCTTCCAGAATTTCCTTAATTCTCTCGATTTTGACCTTCAGATCTTTGTCCATTCACGCAGGCTCAACATATCCGGATATCTTTCCAAATTAAGCGAGCTGCAAAGCCAACAAACGAACGAATTATTGAAAATACAGACCCAGGAATATGTGGAGTTCATAAAATCATTCGTGGAAACGGTCTCCATAATGTCAAAAACATTCTATGTTGTGATACCGTTCTCACTTGAGGCCGCGGCCGAAAAAAAGACGTCCGGAAACCCGTTGGCGGGAATATTTTCGCGCGGGGATAAAAAAGAGTTTTCTATCGATATTGGCCGTTTTCGCGAATTGCGCAACCAGCTTATGCAACGTATAGAATTCGTGCAACAGGGTTTACGCGGTATGGGTCTCCGCTCCACTCTTCTGACCACCGAAGAGCTCATTGAGCTTTTGTGGGGTCTCTATAACCCGGAAAAAGAAGAGCTTGGCGGAGTTCCCGACGTCGGAGCCCTCAATACAGAATCGTAAATTTATGACTTTATTCAGCGGCACAAAAAAACCTCGCTCGTCCCCTCAAGATACCGAACGCATGCTCGCTCAGGCAGAGCAGATTTTTTCACGCGGAATTACCACGCTCAAAGACATTGTTGCTCCTGCAGCTCTTGAGATGGGGCAGAACTATATTAAGGTGGGGGAGCGCTTTGCCCGGACTCTTTTTGTATTCACGTATCCGCGGTACCTCTCGACAAACTGGTTTGCGCCCATAATCAATATGGACCTCATGATGGATATTTCGATGCACGTGCATCCGGTTGATACGGCAAGTATCCTTAAAAAACTGCGCAAAAAAGTCGCTGAAGTCGAATCTCAGATCGCTATACAGGAAGAAAAGGGGTTAGTTCGCGACCCGATACTCGAAACCGCATACCAGGACATCGAGGACCTTCGCGATAAATTGCAGCAGGCTTCCAGTCATTTGTTCCAATTTTCCTTGTATCTTACGATCTGGAGCAAAACGCCCGAAGAGCTCGATAAGCTGGAAACCGTCACGCGCTCACTTCTTGAGGGAAAGCTGGTGTATGCAAAACCGGCCGTTTTCCAACAAGACGAAGCCCTCAAATCGGTGCTTCCGTTCAATGAGGATTGGTTGCATATTACGAATAATCTTGATTCCGAATCGCTTGCGACCATTTTCCCGTTCGTGTCGTTTGACCTCACCACAGACAAGGGGATCATGTACGGGGTAAACAGGCACAATAATTCTCTTGTTATTTTTGACCGGTTCAGTTTACCCAACGCAAATACTGTTATTTTCGGACAATCCGGAGGCGGAAAATCGTATGCCATGAAATTGGAAATACTCCGCTCGCTTATGGTGGGGGCGGATGTTATTATTATCGACCCGGAAAATGAATACCAGCGTCTCGCCGAGGCCGTGGGAGGAAGCTATTATCATATTTCGCTTACAAGCCCTCACCACATCAACCCGTTTGACCTACCGCAGACGAACGAAGGGGAATCGCAGGCGGACAACTTCCGTTCCCACTTACTCGAGCTAGCGGGATTAATACGCATCATGGCCGGACAGATCAATGAGACGCAGGCCGCGCTCATTGATACCGCCATTGAGGAAACATATGCGTCCCGCAACATTACGCCGGAAAGCGATTTCAAAACAATAAACGCTCCGGTGCTTGCCGATTTTATTACCGTACTTGAAAGTCTGTCGGGGGGAGAGGAGCTTGCGATCCGGCTTAAAAAATATACCACCGGAACTGCTTCCGGGTTCATCGACCAACCTTCCAACGTTTCCCTAACAAACAACCTCATTGTCTTCAATATCCGGGATATAGAAGACGCACTCCGTCCCATCGCAATGTATATGATATTGCACCACATTTGGAACGTGGTTCGCGGAGTTCTCAAGAAACGTCTTTTGGTCGTTGATGAGGCGTGGTGGGTAATGCAGTACGATGAAGGAGCCTCTTTCCTCTACTCAATGGCGAAGCGGGCACGGAAATATTTCCTGGGCGTCTCTACCATCACGCAGGACGTGAATGATTTCATGAAATCGCGTTACGGCCAGCCGATCATCACGAATTCATCGCTTCAAATATTATTTAAGCAGTCGCCGGCAACTATTGACGCGGTCCAGCAGGCATTCAGTCTGACCGATGAAGAAAAATATCTGCTTCTCGAGGGCGGAGTGGGGGAGGGTTTGTTTTTTGCCGGCGTAAAACACGTGGCCATCAAAGTTGTGTCGTCCTATACCGAAGATCAAATTATAACATCGGATCCCGCCCAACTTATCGCGTTAAAACAACAAACAAAGATCTAACCGTATGGTCCTCCCGGCAGTAGCCTTAGCGGCACGCGCAGCAGCGCAAGCCGCTGCGAAAAAAGCGGCTCAAGGAGCCGCACAAAAAGCCAAGCAGCGCCTTGCTCAAGAGGCGCAAAAATTGGCGCAAAACAAAATACGAGATGAGCTAAACAGACGCCGCGACGATGACCAGGACCAGCAAAAATCGTCCCGTTTGCGGGAATTTGGGTACGCTTCGGCGCTTCGCCGAGCGCGTCTGGGAGGCATCCCCGCCCCCATGCAGCAACTCGCGGGCGGACCCCAGGGAATACGAAGCGCAACACAACTGCTAAACAGTCGAACGATGCCTATGAAATTTACGCCTCAGGGCGTTGCATTACAGGCGGCGGTTGAGGGAACGAAACACCCCACGCGAACGATATTTATTCTCTCAATAGCCAGCATAATCGGGCTTTTTGCCGTTCTTTTTCTGTTGTTCGTCCCGGTTCTGATAATAATCCTGTTTTTTGCTGCGGGCGCATCAGCAATAGGCAATATCTTCGGCGCAATAGGGGGTTTTTTCAGCGGGTTGGCTCACGCCGTAGGCCTATAAAATTGCGGGGTTTTAATATACGATATATATGATGACAAAAAAACGATCTTTTTCCGCAATCCTGCTTCTAATACTGCTTCCCGCGCTGGGAACGTTTTTTGCGTTTTATGCTGACGCCGGAACCATCTGTGAGGTCGCCCGCGGTATAAAATTCGAGAACGGACTTGCGCTTCCCCCGATCTTGGGATACCGACCGGATGCTGAAATGTCGGATTTTTTTGTATATTTCTTTTTGCTTGCCGCGGGCGTTGCTGGATTTTTGGCGCTGGTAATGATGGTTGTCGCTGGTATTCAATATACGACCTCCGGAGCTAACCCGGGAGCGAAAAAAGAGGCGGAGGAACGTATCCAAAACGCCCTTGCCGGACTCGCACTTATATTATGCTCGTACATAATCCTTTCCATAATCAACCAAAGCTTGGTTATCTTTTCAGAACCGGATATCAGCTCGTCCTTAACACTAAACACCACCGCACTGTGCCCGTCCACGCGTAATGCACGATTCAATCCTGATCCTTGCGTGTTAAAGGCCAATGACTTAAATGTCGGAAATGTTCCTTTCGGAGAGGCGGGTGTTGAGCTGGCATGCGCAACGAACGTCACCGTATGTACTTCTGGGCAGGACTGTCAGATCGAAAAATCTTACAGAACAGAAAGCGGTGGCGGGACCACCACGCTCTACGACGTATACTGCTGTTCTAGATAAGCACAAGCAGGGACCAAAACAGAACAGCAAGATCGTTCTTCCACACGGGCGTATCCGTCAAACCATGAATTAAAATAACGACTACCGAGCCAAAAAGCGCCGCATAGAGCGCTTTTTTTGATTGCTCATTTCTTCCTTTCCAAATTTGCCTGAAAAATGCCGCAACAACGATCGCAAAGCCGACCGCGCCGACCAAACCAACCTGCAACCACGTTGCAAGCAATATGTTGTGCGGCTGCGGAACAGCCCATTCCAAATATGGTTCAAAATATTTCTGATATGAAAGATAGTATTCCTGGAACGTCCCGACGCCGATGCCCCACAAAGGATGATCGGCTAAAATACGGGTTGCGGCTCTCCATATCGCAAAGCGAGATGCGGCCGAGGAGCGCTGGATATCCTCAAGAAAAAGCCCTACTTTAAGCACAAAAACGACGACTCCGCCGGCAATTGCCGCCAATATTATCAAAGTTGTTTTTTTCGAAATTTTCTTCATTCCGGTGAACACCCACGCAACAAAAACACCCGCCGCAACCCCAAGCAACGCGCCCACAGACCCCGTAAAGAACACTTCAATTGTCAAAAAAACAGACACAATAATACCTTTTGTGCGGACTGTTTTGTCTGCTAACAAAAACCCGGCCATCGGTATTGCCGGCGCAAGAAACATTGCCAGGTGATTGGGAGAAAGAAACGGACCGCGCAAGCGCCCGTCCCACGCTATCCAATCGAAAGAATCGAATATGCCGCCGAGTATCGTCACGGCACCCATTACAAGAGCCGACCATATTATCGCAAGTGCTATTTTTTCGCGGGATAACACGCCCCCCTTTACTGCCGCGCCCAGAATAAAAGCAAATATAAGCGGTTCCACAACAAACGCCCGCGTCGCGCCCAGACTCGAAACAAACATCTCCGCATCCGTCGCCAAAGAAGACAACGCGGCTCCCAAAAGAACCAGTCCGGCCCCAAGAATAAATATGCGTCGCGCATACGAAAAAGAGATCTTGCGCTGATGCGCATACAGCGCCCACCCTCCCGCGGTCGCGAGCATCATTATTTCAAGCGCGGTTGTCGGGATACCGACAAACGACATTCGCACGAGATATAAGGGAGTAAGCATGATAACTCCGACTATGGCATATCCGGGTCGGACGCGTGCAAATACGCCGTACAACAAAAAAAGGCCTATTATTATCAGTTCGGTATTATACGGAAACATATTTGGCGGGAACGTATCGTAATTGTATCGCAAAAAGAAATGCCACTATGACTAAATTTGGAGGAGAAAAAACAACCGTTTCAAATATTCCATGTATTACAAAAAATATAGCGGAAAATAACGCCGCTCCGATAATACCTCGTTCATCCGGGCCGGCTCGTTTCCACGCCCTCCCGCACCCCCACAACAGCGATATCAATAAAGATACGAACAGCAAAAACCCGATCATCCCCTCATCAACAAAGACTTCAATATATGTGTTGTGAGCATTGATGGGGGAGCGGTCCTCCGCAAAAACCTCTTGAGTGCTCGGAAAATTACCCAGTCCGACGCCAAAGACGGGGTTTTCTTTCGCGGCGCCGATGGCGCGTTTCCATATCTCGATCCGCTGCTCATTGGAACCCTCCCGCACATTAAACGCACTAAAAAACCTTTGAGCAACAGGTTGCAGCGCAACAAACGAAACCATGATCGAAAAAATAACCCCCAACAAAACCCTTCTTTTCGCTTTGGCAAAAAGCATAATTTCGTCACGAAAGATGACCACCGCGCTCAATGCAGAAAAAACAAGCGCGAGGTATGCGCCCCTGGAAAAAGAAAAAAGGATCGCGGCTATCGGCAACAGAAGAAAAAATGATCGTATTGGTTCTTTTTGTCTCATGGCAAATATTGCAATGAACGGAAACGTTATTCCGGAATACAGCGCGAAGGTATGCGGATCCGGGAACAAACCGCCGCTCCGCAACAACGTCATCCCGGCAACATTAACGAACCAACTCGGGAATCTCGAGACCATATCTGCCGCTCCGCCGCCTATGAAAAAGGGAAGGTATGAAAAAATAAATCGTCCGACGGCCTCAGAGCCAAGAACAAATTGTAAAAGAAATTGTCCGCTTCCCACGGCTGCAGAAAAAACCGCACCCGCCGCCATCCCGTTCACCGCGGCCCGAAGATTTGTTTTGTTCCCAATAGTTGCCGCAAAAACCAGCGTAAGCGGGAAAAACGTGCACCACAAAAGCGCTTTTCTTACTCCCGCCATCGGCTCGTGCGCCCAGAGAAGGGACAGGACCGAATATGAAATAAACAAAAATAACAAAAACGTTGTAGGTACAAAAGGGACCTTAAGGTTTTTTCTTACCGCACTATGCATAAACCACGCAAAAACCGTTGCGGGAACGATAAGCCGTAAGGCGGGAATCCCACCGCTCAGCGGAATCGCCGGAATAACCGGCGTAATCGCAAGAAGAAAAAATAAAACTCGTTTCATTTATCTAGTGTATACGTCCGAATAAAAAATCGAAATCTTCTCTGGAAAACCCTCCGAGCGCAACAAGAGCGGTAAAAAACACGATGGGGCCGCCCACCATCGCCGGCACAAGAAACACAAGGCCTATAGAACCGTACAAGCTATTAAAAAGTAAAAGTAGCGGCGTTGCCATGATGGCTCCGGCCAAAAAAACCTTTATGGCAAACGTGGGGTGGGGGAGTATTTTTCGTACCCCCACAACGCCGCACAGCCCCACCGTCACAATAATCTCGGTGGCAAGTGTCGTAAGTGCGGTTGCCATATACCCGTATTGTGGAATAAAAACGAGGTTTACAAGAACATTAAAAACCATGGCGCAAAAATATATCGGGAGCGCTTGTTTTTGTTTATTCAGCGCAATAACGGCAGCGCCGGCTATGGTTCCAAAAAAAATAAAAGCGGTCGCCACCAACAATACAACAAACGGTTGCTGCGCTTCGTGAAACGCAGTTCCGCCAACTATCTCAATAATGGGTCGTGCCAGAATAGCGCCTCCGAAAACCATCGGTACGGCAACGGCAAAAAGCGTTTTTGAACCCTTTTGCAACAACTCTGCAAATCTTTCACTTTGTTTTTCTGCTTCCCGTGAAAGCGCCGGCATGAGTAAGCCGACGAACATTGCGGGATAAAAAATTATATTTTCAAGCAATTTGTAAGAAATATTGTAAATACCGACTTCGTGTGCGCTCTTAAACAATGAGAGCAAAACTGTATCCAGACGGAAATAAATAAGCGTAAATATCAGCGACAATGCAATAGGAAAGCTTTCTTTTGCTATAGTCTTCCATGCGCTCCACGATACACCGAAAGTAAACGTAGTGTGCTGCCGCGCAAAAAATATTACGGCGAGAAAATTCACGAATGATGCCAACGCCAAAATCCCGAGAAACGCCTCTATTTTTGTCTCCCCGGAGAAAAACAAAAAACACACAAACGCCAATTGAATGCTTCTTGAGACGATCTCAGCGACCGCCGCTTTCCAAATAACCAGATATCTTTGGAACAAACCCATGAGAACCTGGGAAGAAGAAAGAAAGAAATACGATAGCGCGGCAAAGACCATTCCGCGCTTCACGACCTCCGGATAGGGAAGCATCTGCCCGATAAATATACCGGCCACCAGCAAAACCACCAGAAACGCCATGCGCAGCGTAATGACGTGCCCCACAATGCTCCGTTCATCGCTTTTCGTCCGGGAGATCTCTCGAACAAGGTATGAATACAGACCGAAGTCGGCTACGGCGTTGAAAATATAGAGAAACGCAACAGCGGTTGAATATTCTCCGAACCCGGTTGTTCCCAGCGCGCGCGTTGTAAATATGGTTGTGAATAAAGCAAAAACGCCGCCAACAATTCGGCCGGCGCTTGCGATAAACGCGTTGCTTGCGATGGTGGCGCTCATAAGAGCCGTTCTATGCCGGTTTTATCACGACCCGGCGCTCATCTCTCTCGCCAACGGACTCCGTAATAATATCTCCTCGACCGGCCAATTCCAAATGTATAATTCGTCTCTCGAACGGACTCATGGGCTCAAGCGTTTCTACTCGTCCGCTTATTCTAACTTCGTCGGCTATTTCCCGCGCGCGCTCACGCAACACCGCGGCTCGTCGTTCTTTATAATTATTAATGTCTACAAAAATCCGCACAGGTCTCTCTATCCCTTTATTCACCACCAAACGAATAACATGCTCGAATGCTTCTAAGTTTTCGCCCCCTTTTCCGATAAATTGCCCCGCTTCTTCATCGATGCGTATGGAGGCTGAGAACGAATCGTCGCTTAATTGCATGATCCCGACAGATGTTTTTATATTACCAGCTTCTAACAACTGTTCGATCTTATCTTTTATAAAAATAGTCTGGTCCATAATTATAAAACTATACGCTGTTTTCTCCTTTTATAACGGCCCGGTTAATGAAATATTGCTGCGCAACCGAAACAACTGTCGTCGCAAGCAGATACAACCCTAGTGCTGTTTTAAAGTTTATCGCAAACAACACGGTCATTATAGGGAAAAAATACTTTGTTTGAAACGCTATCATTGCGTTCATGTCCATCCCGCCTTTCTTTTCTTTTGTTCCTGTATTTTGGGTTGTTTTCAGCATCATTGTCGATTGCACAAATTGTGCTGCGCCGGCCACAACCGCAAGCCACAATGGGCTTTTTTGGGTCAACTCGAGAAATCCGAAGGAGCGGGTATTGATATCGCCGGGAACCGGGACGAACGAATACAGGTCTTTAAACGCTTCGGGATCGAGACCGTTATTAAAAACAGCAAAAAGCGCTATGAGAACAGGCAACTGAATAAGCATGGGAACGCAGCCGGCAATGGGATTCACTTTATTCTCTTTATAGAATGCCATCATCGCCTTGCTTTGTTCTTCTTTATTGCCTTTATATTTTTCTTGTAATTCCTTTATTTTCGGCTGTATTTTTGCCAGATTTCTTTGAGAACGCGCGGCGCTTTTCGATAGGGGATAGAAAATAACCCTGATCGCAACAGTAACTAAAACAATAACCAACCCAAGGTCTTTGACGGGTAATATTCCGTACATTCCAATGAGAATGTTAAAAATCGGTTGGTATAGTGTTGTATGAAAAATTTGGCCTATCATATATTTTACTGAACAGGATCCCATCCGCCTTGCGCGAACGGATGACACCGTGCAATTCGCTTAATAGACATAGCAAGGCCTTTCAAAACACCGTGCTTTGCTATGGCTTCTTCGGCAAAACTTGAACACGACGGGAAATATTTACACGGCATTGGTGCGATAACCCCGAACAGACGACTGTGTCCGGCAGACTCGCGATACCACCGGATAACAAAAATTATCCCGATTTTAGTTATTTTTTGTATCATGTTTTTTGTTTTGTCCCATTATTTCAACGGCCTGGCGTATCACGCTCTTTGCTTCTTTTTGCGCGTTTTTCTCGTGTAATTCTTTCCGGCATATAATCAGGATATCGAATCTCGTATTTTGCAGAATCGTCTTTTCTTTCTCTAAAGCGGCAAAAACAACTCTTCTGGTCCTGTTTCTCACAACCGCATTCCGCCCCGCTGTTCCGGTAGCCGCAACCGCACAACGGAACTTGGGTGTTTCCGACGGCGTCCACCAAAAAACGTAACCTTCTTTAGAAAACGTCTTTCCTGTTTTTCTGATCCGGCTTATATCCCGCGCACCAAGACGTTGTTCTTTAGATAACATACGCTTATACTGTAAGGCGCCGTCGTCCTTTCGCTCTGCGTCGCGCGATGGTCCGTCGCCCTCCATGCGTCTTTGCCCGGCTCCGAAAACCGTGTTTTCGCTTTCTGCGTAATTTTTTAGGGTGTCGTAAAAGCATAGTAGTTAATAATTACTATTTCCAAGCTCCTTAAATCCTACCACGCATCGGAACGCGGTCAAACGAACGCCGCAAGCCTCCTTGCGTTATGTGGCCCGGATACACTATAAGTAAAGCGAGGCGTTGTCCTCCTTTTGTCCACATCGTATACACATAAGATGCCTTGTTGGATGCGTAGCGTGTTTGCGTAAATGCTTTATAATAGCCTCAGTTATTTCGATCTAATCCGTGTTTTGATATGACAAAAGAAGACCTCTGGCAAGCGGTATTGGGAGAACTTGAAGTTTCTCTTTCGCGTGCTAATTTTTTAACTTGGTTCCAAAAAACCTTTCTTTTGGATAGAAAAGACGGCCTTGCGATAATTAGCGTCCCCAACGCTTTTGCGAAAGAGTGGCTGGAAACCAAATATCGGCGATCTTTACTAAAATCTCTTCGCTCGCATGACACGGCTATAAAAGACCTTTCTTTTGTTATCGGAAAAACGTCTCCAAAAGAAGATCGTCCTGTTGCTCAAAAAGAGCGCTTATCCGGTTCCTCTTTGGCGCTTCCGCTCCATCAACCCACGGTTGATAGAGAAACTAATTTGAACCCCCGGTTTACATTTGATGGGTTTGTGATCGGTCCGTTCAATGAAGTCGCGCATGCTGCGGCTCGGGCCGTTACGGAACGTCTCGGGAACGTATATAATCCGTTGTTCATCTACGGAGGCGTCGGGCTCGGAAAAACACATTTACTTCAAGCGATAGGGAACGAAATATTAAAAAAACGGGCCGACCTTCGTATTAGATATATAAGCTGCGAGAAATTCACAACCGATTTCGTTGCTTCTATAAAAAACCGTTCCGTAAGCGACTTTAAAGAACGTTATCGTCAGCTTGATCTTCTTATTATCGACGATATCCAGTTCATAGCGGGAAAAGAGCGCACCCAGGAAGAGCTTTTCCATACGTTTAATTCTTTATCTGCAGAAAACAAGCAGATTGTCTTTAGTTCCGACAGACCTCCGAAGGCAATTCCTACGCTTGAAGAACGTCTTCGGTCCCGGTTCGAAGGGGGAATGATCGCGGACATAGCTTCTCCGGACCTTGAAACCCGCATGGCTATTCTCAAAACAAAAGCCACAGAAAGACAGTTATCGTTATCGGAACAAACGCTTACGGCTATTGCGAATGTCATACAAAAAAACATCCGTGAGCTTGAAGGGGCCCTGAATCGCGTTGTGGTGGCCAAAAAAATCCAAATCGGAGAAACGATAGACCTACACGAAAATGAGGTGAAAAAACTGCTTTCCGGAACGGTTAAAACCCAGAAAAAATGTACGTGGAAAGATGTTATTAATATCGTGGCGGATTTCTACGACGTCGAAGAGAGAGAAATTATTGAAAAAAGCCGCCGCCAGGAGGTTGTTCGTCCTCGACAGGTCATTATGTACATCATGCGCGAGGAGTTGGGAAACTCCTATCCGTTCATAGGAAGGAAAATTGGAGGACGTGACCATACAACTGTTATGCATGCATGCGAAAAAATAGAAGAAGAAATACGGGGTAACGGACAGGTGTTCGATGAGATTAATACGATCCGAGAGCGTCTTCGTCTCCACGAATAATCCCTCGAAAGAACGCTTTTTATCACGAGATATCCCCACGTTGCTCGCACCCTTTTTTCTTTTTTCTCTTTCGTATCGGTCTTTTTTATCGATTTTCTTTTTCCTCTTCCCTCAACAACAACAACAACAATATAAAAGAATCGTTTTGTTATTATGGACTTCGTTTGCTTACAAGAATATTTAAAAGAAGGATTACGCATAACCGAACGGATTTCGGCTAAACATTCAACTCTTCCCGTTCTTCAAAATATTCTTATAAAAACCGGTGATACGGGAGTGCTGTTTCAGGCAACAAATCTGGAAATAGGCGTATCAACGATCATTCCGTCAAAAATAAAAACCGCGGGGAGTATTGTTATTCCGGCAAAACTCCTTCTGGAAACGATCCAAGCCTTGCCGAACGAACCGATCCGCTTATTTACGACAAAACAAAACCCTTTTGTTTTACAACTTGAATGCGGAAAGGTTTTAGCTCGCGTGAACGGAATGACGGATGTTGAATTTCCGACTCTTCCGAAAACAAACAAAGAAAACGCCATCGAGCTTTCCAAAAAGCAATTTTTTGAGGCAATAATTCCTCTGATTCCGGTTGTTTCTCCATCGGAGGCCAGACCGGAATTATCTGGAATTCTTATGTCGTTTTCTGAGAATGAATGTACTGTTGCGGGAACCGACACCTTTCGTTTGGGAGAATATCGGTTTCCTGTAGTACAAACTGCGGGCAACATAAGTATTATTCCTCTCCAGACAGTTCAGGAAATAATAAGGATATTTTCGGCAGCAAAAGAAGAAACAATAACCGTATATACAGAAAAGAACTATATTGCCGTTGAAGCCGGAAAAACAAACCTTATTTCACGGCTTATTGAAGGAAACTACCCGAATTATGCGCACATAATACCTTCGGAAACAAAAGCAGAATTCGTTATTGACCGGATACGGACACTTCAGCAGGTTAAAAGCGCCAGTATTTTCGCGAGCAGACTGAACGATATCCATATTGCGTACGAGCCGGGGAATAAAACCATTCGGATAAAAAGCGAAGATGCGGCAAAAGGCGCTTTTGAAACAACAATAGAGGCAGAAGAAGCAAAAGGGGAAAGCGGAACCGCCGTTTTTAACGCTCGGTATCTCACGGATGGATTGGAGGGGTTTGCCGAAGAAAAAATAAACTTTTCTTTTTCCGGTGATGGAAAACCCGGAGTATTGCGTTCGATACAAACAACGTCCGGTAAACAGCTATATATGCTTATGCCCATAAATTTATGACATGTTTACGAACATAAAAAACGTTCTCCCTCGGCGTATAGATTCCTTGGGCATTAAGGAAAAAATGGCAGAACAGAATATTGTTAAAATAGCCCAAGCTGTTTTGGCAAAAAAGATATTAAAAGACAACAACGAAAACGTTGTTGTTGTTGCATATACAAAGAAAAAATTGATTGTTGCCGCGAAAAACCCTCAATGGGCCGCAAAGATTTTTATCTTTAAGGAACAATTGAAAGATGAACTGGAAGCCGTGCTTCCAAAAACGGGTATCGAGGACGTGCAAATCGTTATTGGAGGAGAACGGAAACGCTCCGCTCCCCGACGTTCCCGGCACGGTCGAAAACACGGATCGTGACAACGTGTTCGAAAGGACCAAAAAACCCCGGTTGCGCGTCATCCTTTTTCCATTGCGGAGAGAAAAAACCGGAGTATGTTCCCGAAATATTTTGAGTAAGCTTTCCGAGCACAAACCCATCACTAAGAGCCAGAATTTGATTGACGCCGTAAAAAGCATCAATAGAAACTTCTACAGCAAGACGCTGGTTTTTTTGTAAGAACGAACCGTCCTGTGGAGCGAGTAAAGATATTTTAGGTGTTTTTTCTTGTGTGTGTGCGTCATCAAAAGCGTCCGGAGGCGGGCCAAGAGGCGGAAGGGAAGAGGCGTGTTCGTTAACCCACGAACGGACGCCGTGTTCCCAGTTCGCAAACTGAGAATCGGATTCGGGAGCGTTCGGAACAGTGCCTCGCGGGTCGTTTTTATCAACCCAATATAAAATTGAATGAACTTCGCGGTATATCCGTTCTTCAACGAATTCCGGTGGGGTCAGCGAGGTCGCCCGTTTTCCCGATATTTTATCTATTTTAACCGGAGTCTCGATCACGTAATTGCCGTCCAAAATCGGTTTGCCGGTGACAACATCTTTTGGTTTCGGGAATTCTTCAATATCTTTTCCTGAAAACATTTTTTTCATAAAAGAATTCCAAATTGGAGCCGCGACAACAACACCATCAGCGCCGGCTTTCATGGGAGTGTTGTCGTTATTTCCGACCCAAACCCCAACTGAGAGAGAGGGGGTATAGCCGACAGTCCAGCCGTCGCGATAGTCTTGTGTGGTCCCGGTTTTTGCCGCAACGGGGCGATCCGGCAATGTTAGGGGAGTCGATAAGCCAAAAACAAGCGACCTGGCCTGATTGTCCGAAAGGATACTTGTGACACTCCGTGAAATTTCTTCATCGAGAACGCGGACCGGACGAGGTTCGTGTTCAAACAAAACGGCGCCTTTGTTGTCTTCTATGCGAAGGATAAGGGTCGGAGATGCTTTTAAGCCGTCTGCGGCAAAAACACCGAACGCAGCTGTTTCTTCAAGAAGCTTCACCTCTGCGCCGCCCAACACCAAGGCCAAACCATACGTATCGGCATCCCGGAGCGTTGTTATACCCAGATCTTTAGCGGTTTCGATGCTGTCGGATATGCCGGCAAGATAGAGGGTTTGCACAGCCGGTATGTTGAGGGAATTTGATAGTGCGGTGCGCATAGTGAGGGGACCGCGGGTTAAACCATCATAATTATTCGGTGCGTACGAAGGCGAGTTTCCTGTCGAGAATTCCGTCGGAACGTCGAAGAGAATCGTATTTGGCGTATATCCTTTTTTGAAGGCCGTTGCGTATACAAAAGGCTTGAACGAAGAGCCGGGTTGTCGTGGTCTGGTGGTTACGTTTACGTTTCCGTCATGAGCAACATCGAAGTAGTCGCGGGAACCTACCATAGCAAGTACTTCTCCTGTGTGTGGGTCAACAGCAACCAACGCGGCGTTGGTTGCGCGCCACAACTTACTGTTTTTTGCGGCTCCGGCCTCAACAACTTCTTCGGCGGTGTTTTGCATATCCAAGTCAACGGTAGTGATAACGCGCAAACCGCCTTCTTCAACGGCGTCTTTCCCGTATTGTTTTTCTAACTGTTCCCGCACCTCAAAAACAAAGTGCGGAGCACGGATACTGTTTTTTGGGGGGAAGAATACAGGCTCTTCAGCAAGCGCTTCGCGCAAGACATCCTCCGATATGATGTTTTTTTCATACAAGCGTTTCAAAACGAAGTCACGACGTTCCAATAATTTATCAGTATGCGATCCCCACGGAGAATAATACGTCGGTGCTTTGGGCAAAGCCGCCAAGATAGCGCTTTCGCTTACACTAAGGTCTTTTACATGCTTTCCGAAATACGCTTCGCTCGCGGCCTCAATGCCGTAAATATTCGAGCCAAAAGGGATCTGGTTGAGGTAAAAATTCAAGATCTCGTTTTTTGAATATTTTGTTTCTATCTCTAAAGACAGAACGACTTCTTTTATTTTTCGCGATATCGTTTTTTCCGGAGTGAGTATAGCGCTTCGTATAAGCTGTTGGGTTATTGTGGAACCGCCTTGTTCGATCCGTCCACGGAGGATGTTTTTAAAAAATGAACGAATTATACCGGTAATATCTATACCGACATGACTATAGAATTGGTCATCTTCGGTGGCGACAAAAGCATCTTTTACGTATTGTGGTATTGTGTCAAAAGGAACAACGGTCCGTTTTTCGTCTCCGTGTACGTCATATAAAACGACGGTTCCTGTCCGGTCATATAACTTCGTGGACTGGCTGACGCGACGTGCGGAAAAAGCTTCCGGGGGAGGAAGATCCCGGGCGGCCCAAATAAAAACACCCCCAGCGCCCATAAGTAAAAGGATGAGGGAAGTGACGAATATACGGACAAAGAGGCCGGAGTTTCTCAGAACGCGAGAAAGAGGAAGAAAGGCCATACGGAATAATATTATAGGCTTTTCAGGCCGGGTTTTCAATGTTACATACAAAAGAGCGTATTGTTATAATAACGACATGGCGGATCAAAAAGAAAAACAAGCGATAAAAGAATTTCTTTCTCGGGGCGTCGTTGATGTCATAAAAAAAGATGATGCCGAGAAAAAACTCTTGGGCGGAAAACCGTTACGTATAAAACATGGCATAGACCCTTCCAGCAAGCAGATACATCTGGGATATGCGGTCGTGTACCGGAAATTACGGGAACTTCAGGATATGGGGCATACGGTCGTGTTCCTGGTGGGGGATTTCACGGCACGCTTTGGGGATCCGACGGGGAAGGGCGAGCCGCGTATCATGAGAGACGCCGGCGAGGTCAGAGGGCTTGCCGATTCATACGTCGCTCAAGTTTCCAAAGTTCTTGATCCGGAGAAACTTGAAGTCCGGTTTAACAGCGAATGGTATGAAAAAATGCGGCTCGAGGAACTGTTGTCAATTCTGGCAAAATTCACCACCGCACAAATGCTTGAACGCGACATGTTCCAAGAGCGGATGAGGCGCGGTCGGGAGGTCGCGTTGCACGAGCTTTTGTATCCGGTCCTGCAGGGATATGATTCCGTTATGTTGAGAGCGGATATGACGGTTATTGGTTCTGATCAGATATTTAATGAATTGGCGGGACGTCATTTGCAGAAAATCTATAATCAGCAACCACAGGAAATAGTGGCAACTGAAGTTTTATCCGGCACAGACGGAAAGCAAAAAATGTCGCAGTCGTTGGGAAACACGATCGGACTGGACGATTCTCCGCAGGAGCAGTTCGGAAAAATAATGTCTATACCCGATGAGGCGATACAGCAATATTTTTTGTTATTGACCAGTCGACCGCTTGCGGAAATAGAAGCTGCGGTGCGTGCCATGCGCGAGGGAAACAGAAATCCGAAGGATGAAAAAATCCTGCTTGCATATACTATTGTGGAGTGGTTGTGGGGCAGGGAAGAGGCGGAAAAGTCGAAGGAAGAGTTTGTGAGAGTTTTCCGGGAGGGGAAACTGCCCACGAGAACTCTGGAGGGTTTTATTGAGCCAGGAGAACCTCTGGACTTGCCGCATTATTTAGCGGCCAGCAATACGACAACATCAACGAGCGCAGCAAGGAGGCTTATTGCGGAGAAGGCGGTATATTTAGACGGCGAGCTTGCTGGGGATAACCCATATCCGGAAGTTGACCGCACGAAAGAACATATTGCGAAGATAGGCAAAAAGGTAATAAAAATAAAGCCTAAAAAAGAATAGGGACCATCTTGACACTCTTTTGCGGCTGTTTATAATGGCGATGATTTAAGCGAACATAACGTTCCAAGAGGGGGTGAGCATTATGATTTTCGAAGAAATTATACACACAACCATCAATGCTCCGGAAGATGATTTCGGAGATTCCGCCGAAGATGCGAACGAAGAAACAGAAGAAACCGAAGATGATGACCTGGAAGACGAAGACTTCGGCGACGATGACGTGGAGTCAGACGGGAGCGAGGAATAAAGAAACAAAAAACCGCCTTCGGGCGGTTTTTGTTTTACGGCGGGGAGTTATTTTACGCGCCACCGCGCGGACGCACCCGTTGTTTTTATGAATGTTCCGCATAACGCAATAGCAACAGCGTCTGCGGCGTCATCCGGTTTCGGTATGGACGGGAGATTAAGGATCTGTTTTACCATTTCGCCTACGCGTTTTTTCTGCGCGCGTCCGGAAAACGCGATAAATTGTTTTACCTGCGGCGGTGTAATTTCGAGCACATCTCCATATACGGATGCGGCGGCAAGAAGAGTGCCTCGAGCTTGAGCGACGTTCATTGCGGTTTTGCGGTTTTTTGCGAAAAACAATTCTTCAATAACGATTATATCCGGACGGGTCGATTCGAGAAGAACACCAAAGTTCAAAAAAATCCCCCGGAGACGTTCCGGCGTAGATAACGATTTGTCCGTTTCAATTGTTCCGAACCCAAGGCACGAAAGTCGCGGGCCGGTGCTTTCCACAAGACCCCATCCGACTATTGCGATCCCCGGATCAATGCCCAAGACTCGCATATTATTCGGCGGTATTATCGTAGATATCCTGTACGTCATCGTGCTCATCAAGAGCGGCGTAGAGCTCAGCAAGCAGCTTTTTTGTGTTCTCAGAAACGGATACCGGATTTTTTGGAATCCACGAAACTGATGCGTCAGTTACCTCAAATTTTTGTTCGGTAACAAAATTCTTTAAGGTCTCGAGTTTTTCCGGAGAAACCACAATTTCAAGCGAATCGTTTTTATCTCTGATGTCCTCCGCCCCCTCGTTGATACAGGCGAGAGAGAAGTTTTCGATGGTAACCGGGTCCTGTGGCTTGGCGACAGAAATGGTGCCGGCCCGGGCGAACATCCAGACAACGGAACCTTCTCCGGCCGGTTTACAGCCGTGTTTTGTGAATATTTGTTTTATGGCGGGAGCGCTTCGGTTCCGGTTATCCGTGATGCCCTCGACAATAATACCCACGTTTTCGGGTCCCAACGCTTCGTATATAAAACCCTCAAGATTTTCGCTTCCATTGCCGCCACTGCCTCGCTCAATAGCCCGTTGAATGTTTTCTTTCGGCATATTGAATTTTCGCGCACGATCTATCTCCATGCGGAGGCGCGGATTTTTTTCCGGATCGGGGCCGTTTTTTGCGGCAATAGCAATAAGGCGCGCCAGTTTTCCGAAGATTTGGCCACGCTTTTTATCCTGTGCTTCTTTTTGGTGTTTGATTGTAGACCACTTTGAATGTCCGGACATATAACAGCACTTCAATTTTACTTCCGCATACCGCGTTTGAGCAAGAAAAAAGCAAGTCCTCCCGCAGAAAGACCCACCGCGAGGGCGCCAAAAAGAGAAAGTATCCCGGTACCCGAAGAAGAAAATGATGCCGGTGCCGGAAAAGAATCTGCCGGGGACGGTTCAACCGGGCTGTGTTCCGTTTTGGTGCGTACCGTTCTTGAGGAATCGTTGTTTTGTTGTGCGGAAGGGGCCTCAGGCGCCTTTTGAAGTACGGTTTCTGTGACAGGAGCGTCTTTTTCCTGGTCTGTCGGTACGGTTTCCTCAAAAGAATTTTCTTTTCCGGGAGTCGGAGACGGCGTCCACAGCCAGGCGCTATTTAGTTTTGACAAAGAAAAACCCTCCGTTGAGCTTGTATATTCGATCCCATCCCGGGATGCGCCAGAGGCGTCTTTAAGTGTTATGGCGTCTCCGTCGTTATTTAACGAGATGTGGGTTTGTGTCGCAAAGAAAGCCCGGTATTCTCCCGGTCCCAGAACAGTGTTTGAGGGGACGGTAAACGTTGATGTCCCGTCCGAAAGCGACCATCCCGAGATATCAAATGAAGCGCTGTCGGAGTTGATAAGCTCTACAAACTCTAATTGACTGTCGGTTCCGGCGGGGTTGGGAAGAAGTTCCGATATAAAAATATACGGCGTTTTTTGCGGCTCCTGGGTCGGTTGTGTTGGGGGAGGGGGAGAGGTCGGCTCTGTTTCAGGAGATGGCGGCGGTGGTGGCGGAGTTGGTGTTGGCGCGGGAGGTGGTTGTGGTGGGGATGATGGTGCTATCCAGACTGAATTTGCGCCTTGAGGCGTCCCGCCAACGACGGCGCTGGTTGCCCATAAGCCATCCAACATTCTTTCCATTGTTGTTTTGTCGGCGTTACTGCCGGCTGGCCATGCGCCTCCGGGAAAGAGATCGATTGTGGATCCGTAAGAATCGCTTAGCGTGAGCGCTTCTCCCGTGTTGTTAAGAGCTCCTGTATATATTTCGTTTGCCGATTTATCGGGGACGGTATCGTCATCTGTCCTCTCCAGAAGAAAAAACGAATGTGGTCCAACTGAACCGGAGAGATGGATCGATGGAGAGCCGTCGGCGGATACGAGCATCCAGCCGTCTAGCGACACGCTATCGGACGTCGGGTTGTATAATTCAAGCCACTCATTGGTGGTGTCAGACGAGGTCCCCATCCACGCGATCTCGCTTATAAAAACCGAAGTGAGGTTTGCGCGACTGGAGAAAGGGATAAATAAAAAAGGAAATATTAAAATAAGCGTACGGATTTTCATACGCTTTCTGTTGTAAAATTTTGTCGCGCGCTCGTCAACTGATGACGCTTTTCCGTCCCAGCGTGCTTTCTTCCGCAACCGCATGGCGATGTTCCTGCATTATAAGTTCTTTGAGGCGTTCGGGACGGGTAACCTGCGTAAAAGCGAACTCAGAAACTTCTGCAGCCGTTTGTATCCTGATATCCCCGTAATGGAGCATGGTAGGAAATAATCCCGCGATGGTGATGGTGATATCCTGAATGCGCGACAAGCGAACTTCGGCAATGACCCGGTTGAAAAGATTTTTTTGTTCAATGTGCACCACCCGTTCGTTTGTCACGACAAAAATATCCAAATAATAGGCGGCAAAAGATAAGAAAAGCCAAACCCATATGCACCACATCCACAGTGTGCTTGCCAAGAATAAGATATTGATAAGGGACGGCGTTTCGCGAATAACAGGAAAAAGTGCGCCGATCGTTGGAACTATAATGAGCGGCAGCAACATCAACCCGACCCCGATGCTATAGGCGGCCGCGAATACATACCATACTTTGCGATTTACGGATAAGATCCGTTCGTTTGGATGAAGCGCTATCATAAAGAGAAATGCGGAGCGGAAATAAGCTCAAGAAGATCGTTCCACGGAATAGAGAAAAAAAGCACTGAAGAAACAGAAAGGAATAATATGCTACCCGCAACAAACACCAATGCGATAACGCGGGATTTGTCTTTTTGGACGCCGTAGCGGAAAAAATGAGCCGCGATAACAGACGTGAGAAGAAGAAGCGTGCCTGCGGCTATAATGAATAAAAATAAGGCGGGAATAAGCATATATCCATTATAGTAGGGTATTTGATGGCGGTATATCGCGCTTGGAGTGCGGCGGTTCCAATCCAAGATGTTTATAGGCTTCTTCTGTCGCGACACGTCCCCGCGGCGTGCGGGCAAGAAAACCGATGCGAAGCAGGTAGGGCTCGAATACTTCCAGAATAGTCTCTTCTTCTTCTCCGGAGGACGCCGCGATCGCTTGGATGCCGGCCGGGCCGCCATTGAAGTTTTTGATCAATACGGAGAGAATTTTCCGGTCGGATGTTTCCAATCCCTGCTCGTCAACATTGAGCATATGCAAAGTTTTCTCAACGACACCATCATCAATGACATTTTTATTTTCGATCTGAGCAACATCACGACAGCGCTTCAGCAGGCGGTTTGCGACCCGGGGCGTTGATCGCGATGCGGCGGCAAGGCGTTTGCGCGCCGTGTCGGAAATCGCGACTCCCAAAAGGCGAGCGGAACGGGTTATGATGCGTTCTATTTCTTCCGCAGTATAAAAATCCAACTTGAAGGTTGAGCCGAAACGCGAGCGGAGCGGGGACGAAAGCATTCCTGCCCGGGTTGTTGCGGCGATAAGAGTGAACGGCGGGAGGGACAGTTGTATCGTTCGTGCGCCACCACCTTTTCCCAATACAATATCGAGGGATCGGGATTCCATTGCGGGATAGAGAATTTCTTCCACCAACTTCGAGAGTCTGTGCACCTCATCAATGAACAGGACGTCGTTGGGTTCCAGATTTGTCAGGATTGCCGCGAGGTCACCAACACGTTCAATGGCGGGACCGGAGGTAACGCGGAAGTTCCCGCGCATTTCGCGCGCAACAAGATACGCGAGCGTGGTTTTTCCGATGCCGGCGGGACCATGAATAAGAACATGCTCGAGCACTTCACTGCGCATGCGAGCCGCCTCAATAGCAACGGCAAGATTTTTCTTCGCAGCCTCCTGCCCTATATATTCGTTGAAATCCTGAGGACGAAGCGTTTGCGACAACAGTGCATCATCATTTTTTGGGGGAGTGGGGTTTTGTTCTGGGGGAGTGGTCATGCTCTTGACATTTTGAAATTATTCTGATATACTATCGACAGTAAAACAAAAAGGACGTATGGGCCAAATCGCGAGTTGCCGGTAGCCCGTACCCACCATAACCAGGTATATACGGTTTTGGTGGGTGCGGGTTAGGAGCATTCTGCAGTCGGATGGTTCGGTTCCGACTGAACCGCTCCACGGGAGTGTTCTTTGCTCTCGGGTTCCCAAGCCTAGAGTTTTGTGCCGGCAACTCACGATTTAGCCGATGGGTCCAGTGATCCGCTCTATTTCCTCGATGGTCGTCAGACCAGCGAGGATTTTTAATATACCGTCTTGCTGCATAGGGATCATTCCATTTTCAACGCTCCATTTCAGTATGGCGTGGTTGCTTGGATTATTCAGAATGAGTTCTTCCAGGCCTCCGTCTATCCGCAAGAACTCAAAAATTCCGGTCCTGCCGTGATACCCGGTGTTGTTGCATTCCGGGCAACCCTTTGCTTCAGGAAGCAAAAGAGAGGCGGTGAGCTCCTGTGGAAGAAGTTTCGCAGGAACATGCTCCAGTGATTTTTCCAGACGCGCGAGATCCGGCGGTGATATACGTTTTTTTGCGGCACAAGAGGGGCATAATTTTCGCACCAGGCGCTGTGCCATGGCGACGTTGAGGGCGGGGCCGATCGTATCCGGTTTAACGCCGAGTTCCACGAGGCGGGGAATAACACCGGCGGCGTCATTGCTGTGGAGGGTCGAGAAAACAAGGTGGCCGGTGAGCGCCGCCTGCATCCCGATTTGGGCGGTTTCAAGATCGCGTATTTCTCCAACGAGAATAACGTCTGGGTCCTGCCTTACTATGGAACGGAGACCGTTGGCAAAATCGTAACCTTCTTCCGCGTTTACCTGGGTCTGTTCCACTCCCGCAAGTTTATATTCAATCGGATCCTCGATTGTAATGACTTTAATTTCCGGAGAAGCAATATATTGCACAAACGCGGCAAGCGCCGTTGTTTTTCCGGAGCCCGTCGGCCCGCTGGTGAGTATCATACCGTTGGGGCGTTTTAATTCCTTTTCGAGTGCGGCAAAAAGGTCCGCTCGCAGGCCAAGATCGCGCGCAGAGACTATTTTTGACGGGTTTAAAACCCGCATGACGATATACTCGCCCCGCTCGCCTGGAAGGGTCGATGTTCGTATTTCTATTTCTTCGTTCCCGATGCGGAACGAAAAACGACCGTCCTGGCCCTTGTCTGAAATATTCAATTTAAGTCCGGAGAGCAATTTAATGCGCTCGAGGATAAAATGATACGTTTTCGGTTTGATCGAAAGAAGATCGTATAAAACTCCGTCAATACGCAAACGGATACGGGCCTGCTCTTCCTGCGGTTCAATGTGTATATCTGATGCGCTCGCGGTCATGGCGCCGCCCACAATCAGCTCAAGGAGTCCGGAAATATCGCTTGGCGCAGTTTTTTCAATAGCGGCCCGGAGCGAAGCGATATCTTTAATGGAAGCGCGAAATTGTTCAATGAGGTTTGTGGCGAGCGCTACCTCTCCGGTTATTTTTGTCGACAGATATGCGAATTTTTCGAACAACGATAACCCGTGATCAATACTTGAAGTCGATGTAACCGCAAGTGATACGTGCCAGCCGTCGTCAGAAAGTTTTTTAACCAGCGCAGCAATATCCGCAGATGACGGATCTTTCGTTGCCATGGTGATGGTGCGGTCCTTTTTCGAAAAAATAATAGCCCCAACAGAACGGGCCACGTCGCGGGATATCAGCGTAAGAGCGGCTCCGTCGATGGGCGTGAGAAGAAGGTCCACATACGGGAGATTGCTTTGTGTCGCAATATGCTGGGCGAGACGCTCTTCTTCTTGCCGGCGAAGGCGCTGTACCTTTTCTTCGCGGGAGCGGGCAAGGTTGTCGTCTGCGAGAACATCATTCATCTTCTTCATTGTAGGCGTTTTGCGGCCGCCTCTCAAGGACGTTTTTGTTTGTGACAAAAGCGACAAGTGCCTATACTTAAGAGGATGGTAAGAGTGCTTTATAAAAAACCGGATACTCTGGAGCTTGCCGCACAAGAAGCGAAGAGGCTGCTGAAGCGACGGAAGCGAAGCGGACGAGCGGCCGTATTTGCTCTATATGGAAAATTGGGGGCCGGGAAAACGACATTTGTGCAGGGTTTCGGAAAGCGGGTGGGAATTCGACGGAGAATGTTGAGCCCAACTTTTGTTTTTATGAGGCGATACGATGTTCATATTTCTTCTTTCCGTGTTTTATATCATTACGATCTATACCGCATGCGCTCCAAAAATGACGCAGCGCACCTTTTTCTTCCGGAGGCCCTCAGAGACGAGCGCGCTATTGTGCTTATTGAGTGGCCCGAAAAAATCATCAGGTCGTTACCCAAACCGTATCGGGCGATACGATTTTCCCATAGAAAAAGAGGCGGTCGTATGGTTTCGGTAAAAGAGAAAAATCGATAAAACCGTATGCCCCGAAAAACAAAGCAAATTTTAATTATTGATATCAGCGCATTATTTCACAGAGCGTGGCATGCGCTGCCGCCGCTTACAACTCCTGCCGGCGAGCCGATACAGGCGGTGTTCGGATTGGCAAAACTGATGGTGAAAGCGCTCGGCGATATTGAGCCTGATTATGTTGTTGCCGCGCTCGATTCGCCCGGAAAGACGTTCAGACACGAGATATCGGATGCGTATAAGGCGAATCGCCCGGAGGCGCCGCATGATCTTAAGTCTCAATTTCCAAAAATACCGGAACTTTTGCGCGCCTTGGGCGTATCCATGCTCAGTGCCGACGGGTTTGAGGCGGACGATGTTATCGGGCGTGTCGTTCAAGATATCCGAACCGCACATCCGGATGTTTCCGTTCTTATCTTAAGCGGAGATAAAGACGTGTGGCAGCTTATCGACGATAAGACGACAGTGCTGAATTTAAAGAAAGGAGTTTCGGAATTGGAACGTATCGGAGAAGACGACGTCTTTGAAAGATTTGGCGTGGCGCCGGCAAGAATTCCGGAGTTTAAAGCGCTTGCGGGCGACCCATCGGATAACATACAAGGAATCCGCGGCATGGGCGAAAAGACAACAAAAGGGCTATTGTCGCTGTTTCCTTCCATTGATGCGGCGTATGACGCGTTAGCTGACGGTAAAAATCAGAACCAGAAAATACTCGTAAAATTCGCAGATAAGCTCACCGAGAACAAAGCAGACGTATATACAGGAAAAAATCTTGCGACAATACGCAAAGATACTCCGGTTATATTTGTTTTGAACGATACGGCGTGGCGGGGGATCGACAGCCAAACGGCGGCTGTGTTGTTCAGAAAATGGGGATTCCGTGGTCTTCTTGAAAAATCAGGAAATAGCGGGAGCGCGGACGGATCTTCACAAAAAAGCGTTACGGAAGAACTGATTGCCGACGCTGAAACAAACGGTCTTTTCCCGCCGGGAATAGCGGAGCTTGAACGGAAATTGATCCCCGTTTTTTCTCATATGACAAAAACGGGAATTTTAGTTGATACAAAATATTTATCCGGACTTTCGAAAGAATTTACCGAGAAAAAAGAGTTTATAGAAAAACAATTATTTTCGCTTGCCGGAAAATCGTTCAATCCCGCCTCCAGCGATCAGGTGCGAGAAGTATTGGTGCGGGTGGTGGGGGAAAAAATGAAAAAAGCCCGCCGGACTCCCGGCGGAAAATCTTCGACCGCAATGCGGGAATTAAAAAGATTGGGAGAAGATGAGCCGTTCATTAAGAATATTCTTGCGTGGCGCGAGCTCGCAAAACTGCTTTCCACATACATCGACGCGCTTCCCAGAAGCGTATCTCCGAAAGACGGGAAAATACACACGACGTTTTTACAGCTTGGAGCCGCAACCGGACGTATTAGTTCCGTGAACCCGAATCTACAAAATATTCCGGTCAAAACAGAATACGGGAGAAGTGTTAGAAACGCATTTATCGCATCTCCGAGAAGAGTTTTTGTGTCCGCGGATTATTCGCAGATAGAGTTGCGGGTTATCGCTCATTTGTCCGGAGATGAGACGATGATCGCTGCGTTCGCATCCGGCGAAGATATTCACGCTCGTACCGCAGCAAAAGTTTTCGGCACAGAGCTTTCCGATATCACGAAAGATATGAGAAACCGGGCGAAAACCCTGAACTTCGGAATTTTATACGGAATGGGACCCCGCCGGCTCGCCGAAGAAACAAACATGTCATATGAAGAGGCGGCGGATTTTATTGAACAGTATTTCGCTCAATTTCCCGCCGTACGGCATTGGATGGAATCTGCCAAGCAAGCCGCCCGTGAGAGCGGATACGCAGAAACAATGTTCGGGAGGAGACGCATGCTTCCGGAGATTCTTTCCGAAAAAGCGAATATTCGGGCGCAAGGCGAGCGTCTGGCCGTAAATACCCCCATTCAGGGTACGGCGGCCGATATTGTAAAAATGGCTCTTGTGAGTTGCGCCGATTTTTTGCGCGGAAGCGCAAAATACGCAGATATGATTTTGCAGGTACATGACGAAATTTTGTTCGAAGTTGAGGAGACAAAAACAACCGAAGTGATACCGGAAATCAAAAATGTTATGGAAAACCTCAAAAACGTTCCTTTTGAGCTTGAGGTAGATATTGCGGCAGGGAAGCGGTGGGGCGATGTGGCGACGTGGGGAGGGATGCAGTAGGGCCGGCGCGCGCCGCGTCTGGGCCGAGAAAATTGCACATATAACGAAAGGTGATGTATAATTAGGAAAGACTATCGTGTATGGAAGAACAACAACCAAAACAAGAACAAACGACAACGCCCGCCGCTCCGGCAGCCGGCGGAATTAAGGTACTGCTTGTTGAGGATGATAGATTTCTCCGCGAGCTTATTGCGCAGAAGCTTGAGCGGGAGGGTTTTGATGTGATGCAGGCGGTTGACGGCGAAGAAGCCTTGCGAAAAGTGGGGGAAAGAAAGCCGGAGATTGTTCTTCTTGACCTCATTCTTCCGGGTATCGGCGGCTTTGATGTTCTGAAAAAAATAAAAGAAGGACCGGATACTAACGGTATCCCGGTGGTTATTTTGTCTAATCTCGGGCAGAGAGAAGATGTTGAAAAGGGGCTTGGTTTGGGCGCAACCGATTTCTTAATAAAAGCCCATTTTACTCCGGGTGAAATCATTACAAAAATAAAAGCGATTTTGAACGAAGGTCATAAATAAGACCGCCGTATGGCGAGTGAGGATGTCTCGGCCCATGGCGCCGGGATTTTTGTTACTATATACATATGCGAGCGCGGAATATAAAAAAGCGGATCACGATCGGAATAGCTTTTGCGTGCGCGGCAGCCGTTACGGTTTTTTGGGGACTCGCGGTTTTTTATAACGAGCGGAGTATAGTTATCGACGGGAATATACGCGCCGATAATATGCCGGAAGAAGCGGAGGGTGGCACATTGCTTGTCGCCTCCGACGACAATGAATGCGCGGATGGAGTAAATGATGACGGAACAAAAATCCGTTCTATCGGCGTTATGTTGGCGGGAGATTCGACGGTCCGTCCCTTGTCCGGCATCGGACAGGCCGATATTGTGATAGAAATGCCCGTCATTACCGGAGGAATAAATCGATTCCTCGCGATATTTCAATGTACAGACGCTCCGGAAATCGGTTCAATCCGCAGCGCGCGTGACGATTTTATTCCTGTTGCGGCGGCGTTTGATGCGGTATATGGACACTGGGGCGGATCCCATTTTGCGCTAGACAAATTGAAAAAGGGCGTTATCGACAATATCGATGCTCTGCAAAATCCATATAATGCATATTTCAGAAAAAACGGCATTGCGTCGCCCAACAACGGCTTTTCGAGTCTTTCCCGGATGCGGACGGCCGCAGAAAAAAAAGGATATCGAATGACCCAAAAAGAAGGATATGAATATGCGCGTTTGAGCGAATCCGAGGAGGGGGCGGCGACCGGGACCACGGTGAGTATCGGCTATCCCGGACAGTTTGGCGTGTCGTGGATATATGATCCGGTTAAGAAAATATACGCGCGAAGCCGTGGTGGGAGAGAAGAAATCGATAAAAATACCGGACTTCAGGTTGTTGCATCGAATGTGATAGTTCTGAGCACGAGCATAAAACAAATAGAGGGTCAGTATAATGACGTGAGAGTAACGGGAGACGGGGAGGCGAGGATATACCGTTTGGGCACAGAGATAGTAGGGAAGTGGAAAAAGGACCCCAATGTTCTGTCGAGCAGGATTTTGTTCGTTGATGGTGCGGGGAACGAAATTCCGCTTGCGCCCGGCACCACGTGGCTTGAATATATCGATCGGACAACGCAGATAACTGTAACTCCCGCCACATGATATATCTTTTATTCGGTTCGGATGGATTTCGCGCTCACAAACGATTCCGGGAGATTGTCGCGCGGGCTCGCGCTGTGCACGGGACGAATTTGGCATATGTCCAGATAGACGCAGACGAGCAGCCTATTGAGGCGGCCGCGAAAGATTTTGAAGCGCCGTCTTTGTTCGCACCAACACGCCTCATTGTTTTAAAAAACGTCCGTGGAACCAAGGACGCCGCGGCGCTGGAGCGCCTCGTGAAGCGATTTTCGCTCGATACGTCCGCTGCCGCAATTGTGGTTATTGTCGCCGGGCCTCTGGAAGAAAACGATGCGGTGCGGCTTTTATGCCAACAAAAAGGGAAGCTTCAGGAGTTCCCGCTTTTGTCTCACACACATCTCGCCGGGTGGGTTCGCGATTATTTTAAGGCGTACGACATGGAGATTGAGGCGGACGCGGCTGAATATATTATCGGCGGGATCGGGCCCGATTTGTGGCGAATGGAGAATGAATGCAAAAAACTTGCTTTATGGCACGGTTATAAAAAAGACGCGCGCGTGCGCGTCGCTGACGTGATGCGACTGGTCCGTTTTGAAGAGGCCGCAGGAGTTCCGTTTCCTTTCTTGGACAGCATTTCGGCTCGGGCCCAAAAACAATCGGCGGCAGAGCTTGAGCGAATGCTGGTTTCCGGCGGAGATGAATCGGCGCTTTTATTTATGGTGATACGACAATGCGAGCAGATGTCCCAATTATTCGGTTTAGCTCAAGAAGGTCGCTTGCCTTCGGATACCGCAAAAAAAATAGGAGCACATCCGTACGTTGTTAATAAGCTCTATGCGCAACTGAAAAAATGGTCTCACGAAGATCTTGGGCGCGCGCTGAAGAAATGCGCGCAATATGATGTTGCCACAAAAACAGGCGCGTGTGATGCGCGCCTGGCCGTGACTTTGCTTGCGGTGGGTGTATAAATTATTTTGAGCGCCCCGCTATAAGCCGGGAAAGGCGTGATTTTTTCCGTGCGGCGGTGTTTTTTTTGATAACACCGGTTTTCGCCGATTTATCGATCGCTTTGAAGGCCTTCGGTAAATACGCGACCGCTTCTTGTGTTTTTCCGGTTCGCAATAGACGCTCAACGGTTTTTTCCGCGAACAGAAGCGTTTTTTTACGGGCGTCATTCATGGCTTTTTTTCTGGCGGAGGCGCGGAGAGCTTTTTTGGCCGAGTGAGTGATTGGCATGATTGGATGATAAAGATTAATAAGGGATGAAAGTTTGCTTTTATAAGTGTACGAGAAACACGGCGATGATGCAAGAAAGATAGGTTATTGCGCTGGGGGAGGATCGGTTTTGTCTTTGCCGAGCCGTTGGATAAGATTGCGGACGCGTGCCGCTTCCTCGAAACGGAGATTTTTTGCGTGCTCGGTCATTTCTTTGCGAAGAGAGGCTATAACAGCAGGATCTCCTTTCCAGGACGCCGGTATGTCTTTTTCGTCAGGTGATTTTTCCTGAATGAGCCGCGATTGGGATATCGGTTTCAAAACAGAGCGGGGGATTATGCCGCGTTGTTCGTTGTGCGCCTCCTGCCGCTTTCGCCGCCGCCCCGTTTCTTCTATTGCGGCGCGCATAGAATTTGTTGTCGTGTCGGCGTACATGATAACGTGTCCGTCGCTATTGCGGGATGCTCGTCCGATCATTTGGATAAGGGTTGGAACATTTCTCAGGAACCCTTCTTTGTCCGCATCTAAAATAGCGACAAGGGATACCTCGGGAAGATCGAGGCCTTCGCGCAGAAGATTTATTCCGACAATCGCGTCAACGTCTCCTCTACGCAAATTTGATAGCCGTTCCGGACGGTCAAGCGTTTTTACTTCGGAATGCAGCCAATCAACACGTACGCCGCGTTCGTTTAGATATGAAGAGAGTTCTTCGGCAAGGCGTTTCGTGATCGTGAGGATAAGCGTTCTCTGGTTCTTTTTTGCGCGGGAAGACACTTCGGTGAGAAGGTTTTCTATTTGGTTCGTGCTTGGACGTATTTCGATCGTGGGATCGAGTAAGCCGGTTGGCCGGATGATTTGTTCAACGATGCCGTGCGAACGGACGCCGTCCCGGATTGTTTCCGACCGTTCAAGCTCCCATGTCCCGGGCGTTGCCGACGTGTATAGCGTCTGACCGATTTTCTCGGTGAATTCTTTGAACAAAAGAGGCCGGTTGTCTCTTGCTGAGGGTAAGCGGAAGCCATAATCGATAAGGATATCCTTTCGGGCCCAGTCGCCATGGACCATTCCCCGTATTTGGGGGATCGTCATATGAGATTCGTCGATGACCGTTATCCAACCTCCTTGCCCATAAGCGGTATTGAAATAATCGATGAGCGTGTATGGCGGATCTCCCGGGGTGCGAAATTCAAAATGCCGTGAATAATTCTCGATACCGTGGCAATAACCGGTTTCTCGTATCATCGCCATATCAAAATTAGTCCGTTGCTTCAAACGGGCCGCTTCAAGTATTTTCCCGGCGCGTTCAAGCTCCGAGATTCGTTGCGCCATCTCCGCTTCGATATTATGTACCGCAATATCAAGGGACGTTTGAGGAGAAACCCAGAATTTTGCAGGAAAAATTTTTATATAATCGGTTTTTGCTTTTTGTGCCTGTGAGAAAGCGATATTCGTTACGCCGGCGCGCTCATTTTTGATGCGGTGCAGCGATTCAATTGTTCCGTTATTGAACGAGATCTCGTACATTTCGTTTCCTGCGGGGGGATATACATAAAGTTTTGCGCCCCGTAGGCGGAATGTTCCTAAGGTTGGTGCGGTGTCGTTGCGTGTATATTGCAGGGAAATAAGAGAAAGAGCGACTTTGCGTGCGGTTGTTTTTTGCCCGACGGTAAGGTCGAGAGATAATCCGTTGTATTCATGCGGTGAGCCGATGTTATATATACAGGAAACCGAAGCAATTACGATAACGTTTTGTTTTGTGAGTATTGCCTGTGTTGTCGCGTGGCGGAGACGGTCGAGCTCTTCGTTCACCGAAGAATCTTTTTCGATATACGTATCGCTTTGCGGGATATACGCCTCCGGCTGGTAATAATCGTAGTAAGAAACAAAATAATGCACCTCGTCGTCCGGGAAAAATGATCTGAATTCTTCCCATAGTTGCGCGGCAAGGACTTTGTTATGCGATATGATAAGCGCCGGTTTCTGAATTTTTGAAATAGCGTTCGCGACCGTGAATGTTTTGCCGGAACCAGTAACGCCAAGGAGCGTTTGGTGGGGCAGGCCGGAGGAAAATCCATCCGAAAGATGCGCAATTGCCTCCGGTTGGTCGCCGGACGGCGTGAATGGTGCTTTGAGTCTAAAAATCATACAATAACAGTAGTATAGTATTTAGCGATTCGCCAGCCTTATGATCTCGTTTATCCGCGGTACGGTCATGTTAAAAACAGAACGTTTTGTTGTTGTGGAAACGAACGGTATCGGATACCGCGTTTTTTTGTCTTCTGCCGCATTGGCTACGCTGGCGGAGGGCGAAGAAATTCGTTTATATACGCATCTTGCCGTTCGGGAAAATGAAACGATCGAACTATACGGTTTTCTGGGTCCGAAAGAACTTTTATTTTTTGATGTATTGTTGAACGTTCAGGGTGTTGGGCCGCGTAGCGCGCTCGCCATTCTCGGAGAGGCAACCGTAGACGACCTTGAGCTTGCGATCGCTTCCGGGGACGACCAGGTGCTTACGCGCGTTGCGGGCATCGGAAAAAAGAAGGCGCAAAAGATAATATTTGAGTTGAAAGAAAAATATGAAGGTATGGCGTTGGTTATGGGGGATAGTGCGGGAGCCTCTTCGGACCTTTTGGATATATTGAAGAAACTTGGATATTCCGACAAAGAAGCCAGGGAGGCGGCGCGACACATACCAAACGATGCCGCGACAATAGAGGAAAAAGTGAAGGCCGCATTGAGGAATCTCGGTAACGCGTAGCGTATGGACACCGGGCTTTCAAACACAGAATTTTCCGCATGGGATGCGTTCGTTGCCGCCGCGGGCGGCTCCTTTTTACAGACAAGCGCGTGGGCGCAGTTTCAGGAGCGGTTGGGGCGGAAAACGGTACGGGTTTTCCGGGAACAAATGAAGCGCAATGAGCGAATGGCGTGTGGTTTTTCCGGCATGCGGCACAAATTTCCGATCGGTTCATATTTATATATTCCGCGAGGCCCACTGCATCTTGGTGATACGGAAATCATCGGAGAGGTCATTGATTCTGCTTTGGAATATGCGGGCAATGAGCGAATGACATTTGTGCGTGTTGACCCTGCGCCCGGGACCCGTAAGGCGCTTGCCGAACGCGGTTTTCGGGATATCGGGCGCGCTGTACAACCAAAGAGAAATTTAATTGTTGAACTTGGGGGCGCTGAAGAAGAATTGCGCGGGCGTATGCATGCAAAGACGCGATATAATATCGGAGTTGCCAAGAGATACAATGTTGTTGTGGAAAGAAAAGATGATATCAGTAAGCAAGACGCGCGCACATTCGTTGCGATCATGGAAGAAACGGCCCGCAGACAGAAAATAAAAATATATGGAAGTGATTATTATGAAATTATGCTTCGTGCGCTGAGCGGTTCCGGAGGAGCGTTATTTATCGCATCTTTCAAGGAAGTCGTGCAGGCGGCGGCGTTTGTTATATTTTTTTCCGGACGCGCCACGTATGTACACGGCGGCTCTTTTCAGACGCATAAAGAAACCATGGCGCCACACGCACTACACTGGGCTATTATGCAGGATGCGAAGGCCCGTGGATGCAACGAATATGATATTGGCGGAGTTGACGATACGCGATGGCCCGGCCTGACGCGTTTCAAACGGGGTTTTGGGGGAAAAGAAGAGGTATATGAAAACGCCATGGATGCTCCGGTGAGTGCAATACGATACGCAATGTATGCAGGCATCAAACGGTTTTTATGATGAAGATTTTGAGAAAAATTATGCCGAAGCCGCTTACGAAAGCATATCACGCGGCGCTTGCCGCGGCCGGAGCTGCGCGATACGGATTTCCCTCCCGTAAAATTTTTGTTATCGGAATAACGGGCACGAACGGAAAATCAACAACCGCGCTTCTTGTGGGAAAAATTCTTGCGGATTCCGGACACAAAGTCGCGGTTTCTTCATCGATCCAATTTCAAATAGGGGATCGGGTGTGGCCTAACGAGTTTAAAATGACAATGCCCGGCCGGTCGTTTCTTCAGGGATTTTTGGCTCAAGCGGTACGCGAGAAGTGTACCCACGCCGTTATTGAGGTGACAAGCGAGGGTATTTTGCAAAACAGACACGCGCACATCGATCTTGATGCCGCAGTGTTTTTGAACCTTAGCAGAGAGCATATCGAGCGCCACGGCGGGTATGAGAAATATCGTGCGGCAAAGCTACGGTTATTTGAATCGCTGTCGCGAAGCAGAAAATCAGCGCGGACGGCGATAGTAAATATTGCAGACAGCGAATCAAAATTATTTCTTGGATTTCGCGTAGATAAATACATATGTTTTCGTTCCGGAAGCAAACAGCGAACCACCACGCTGCCTTCCGGGGCGACAGAACTTATTTCTCAGAATGAGATCATTGGTCCGGAGAGCGTTTCGTTCACCGTTGAGAATATTCTGTTCTCGTCGCCCTTGCGCGGATTGTTCAATATAGAGAATATGCTTGCGGCAATAAGTGTTGGCGCGAGATGCGGCGTCGGTTTTCAAGATATGGCCGTCAGTCTTAAAAATGGCGTTCATGTGCCCGGACGAGTAGAGGAAATCGTGAACGATAAAGGAAAGCGGGTATTCGTTGATTATGCGCATACGCCGGCGGCTCTTGAGGCGGTATACGGCGCTTTCGGGGATGCTTCATTGGTGTGTGTGTTGGGCGCGGCGGGGGGAGGAAGAGATAAGTGGAAACGGCCCGAGCTCGGGAAAATTGCCGCACGTAAATGCCGTCGCGTCATCCTAACCGACGAGGATCCCTACGACGAAGATCCGCAGGAAATAATTGCGCAGATTGAACGCGGCGTGCAGGGAGCGGGTTCGGCTGAGGATGGATACGAGATTATAGTGGATCGCAGAGAAGCGATTCGCCGGGCCATAAATACGGCGGGGGATAACGATATTGTTGTTGTAACCGGAAAAGGTTCTGAGGGCGTTATGATGGTAAAGGACGGAAAACGTATTCCGTGGGATGATCGCGAAGTTTGCCGCGATATTTTGGGGGAAACATTACCGCATCCTTGATTTTTTTAAGTCTATACCATACACTACGCTTCGCTATGAGCAGACGAGACATCCCAAAAAATTTACGGAAACGCATACGAGAAGAGAAGGCGCGGTTGCGAAAAGAAAGTACGGACACGGCGGAGGTCGGAAGGAGAATTAAGGAATTTGTTGCGAGGGAAGCGCCCAAGAAAAACCATTGACATATAAGGGAATTTACTATTTAATAGCGGTACCATAAAGGTACCGTTTTTGATTGCTATTTGAAAAGGAATAGAGCGATGGATACGCGGGCAATCGTGATACCCGACTTTGCTGTTGATCTGTCTCCGCTTGGGCGGGTGCACAGCCATCAGCTGGGAACATGGGAAAGCGTTTACAGAGGTGATGGATACGATTTCGCCAGTTTGCGCGATTATGCATACGGCGATGACATGCGCCGTATTCATCATCAGGCAACCGCAAGAAGCGGAAAACTGATCGTACGTGAAACGTATGCCGAACGAAGCCCATATATCATGATCGTGTTTGATCGTGCGCCCCGAATGGCGGCGTATGGTCGCTACAAGCATGAGATCATGAAGGTTGCATCCGGCGCCATCATTAACGGCGCCGTGGCAAAAAATCTCTCTATCGGATATCTCGATTCAGCAAAAGGAAAGCGTCATTACCGTAATGCTTCTGAGGGTTCCGGTGCTGCGGGCAAATGGATTGCACGCATACGCCGTTCGACCACGAACGCGAATTTCCGGGCTGTCGAGCAAAATATTGTTGAGCATTTGGAAACACTTGATTCGTTGCGGAACGATCTTCCGCAAGGAAGTTTAGTGTTCGTGTTTTCTGACTTTTTTGTTCTTCCGCCAGAAAATCTCATGAGGGAAATTCTGGGCAGGTATGATGTGCAGCCGGTAATCGTTCAGCATCCCGTATGGGAACGCAGCTTCCCCGTTTTCCGGGGAACGCTTTCATTCGAGGATGCCGTAAGCGGTGAGCAAGTAGAAGCCTTCTTCACGAAGGCTGCGTCTGCTCAACTGCGCGCGAAGCACGAAGCCAGGTACGAGAGCGTAATACGGTTTTTTTCCGATGTGGGCGTTGAGCCGGTAACGCTGCTCACGGCCGATTGGGATGACTGCAGGAACGTGTTCAGCGCGTGGGCAGAATCCCGAGCCAAACGGACCATCCGGGGATAAGAAAGGAGATTGTCATGAAGAAAAAGCGCGTACGAGCGCTTCTTATTTCAGCAATTCTCCTTGCGTGTTTCGCCGGAGTGATTGCTGTATTTGAGCCGGTTATATCGCGCGTTGATCCGGAGCGTCCCGCAGCGTCGGTTGTACACTCACCAACGCAAAATTTCATCGGTGATATCGTTGAGATAACGCTCGATGTTCGATTTTCCCGTCTCTATACAACCGTTGATCCTCAAGATGTCCGTGTTGATTTCGCGCCGTTCGTGCTTCTTAATCAAAATACGGAACGTGACGACGGCCGTCTCACAATGCGGTGGCGTCTTCAGTGCCTCAACTGCGTTCCGGGGACGACATATTCGTTCCCGCGGATAGTCGTTGTATATCAGATGAGGGGAGAGGCCATCAGGAAGGCTGTTTCTGTTTACGTTGAGCCCATTCATATTTCCGAGATGATCGCTGTGGACGGCAGCAATGCGCGCATTCGTTATCCAAACGAAGCGCTTGCTCCGACACAAAAACCGCTTTTTGCGAGCGCGATTATTTTCGGTTTTATTGGTATCGCATTAACCATGATTATGGCGCGCGCAGTGTACGGTTCCCGCAAGAAGCGGGTTTCGGACAGCGCGACCGAGGAAAACCATTTCCCGCCCGATCCGTTCATTGCCCGTCTTTGGGCAATCAGAAAATTGCTTGAGGAAGAGCACAATACCCGGGCGTTGCTTATTGCGTGTGCGGATGTGATGGACGATGTGCTGGCAGAGCGCGTTCGCGCAAGCGAATGGAACGCTGCTGCGCAACGGTTAAGAAATTCGCTTGATCGCGTTGCGTGTAGCGAAGAAGAGCCGAGTGAACAAGTTGCGATTGCCGCAATTGATGCGGTTGTCGAGCTTATAGAGAAGTGCGGATCCCGCGGAGGCGCGTTGTGATCGAGAATATCGTGCGGGTTTTCACCGCACCACCGGTTGTTTTGATCGTATTTGCGTGCGCGGCGGTAATACTTGCCGTGAGCGCTTTGCGTCAATCCAAAAAGATATCGTTGTCGTATACGGGGCTCGGCGAAATCCGTTCACGCGGTTCTGCGTCACGAGGGCTTCGCATAATTGCCGCTTTTCTTGCGTTTATTTCTTGCACAACGCTTGCGTTTGCTTCCATATATCCTCCGACCTATGACGTACGTTCTGATCCGCCACAGGCGGTTCAGGAAGACGTGGTTATGATCGTCGATATTTCCGGAAGCATGACCAACGAAAAACAGTTCGCTGTGGTTCGTGAAGCGATGTTGCGAACGATAGGAGCACATCCGAACAGCAGGATAGGGCTTGTGTTTTTTTCGAGTTACGCGTTCTACGCGTTCCTTCCGACGAAAAACCACGAGCTTTTCTCCAACTTTGTTAAGGACGATTTTGTTAAGAGCAATCTTGTTTCTTCGATAAGCGGAGGAACGGACGGCCCCGAAGGAATCGCCGAGGCTATGCGGTTCTTGAAGCGCAGCCCCGCAGCGCAAAAGCGGATCGTATTCATTGGCGACATGCAAGACAACGATTATGTGAAATTCTTTGATGCCCTTTCGTCAATCCGAAAGAACGGCATTGAGCTTGACCTGGTTATGGTCACTGCGACTCCCGCGAGTGGTAATCTTTTTGTCGGCATGCAGGGGTTTGCCACCTCCCAGGGCGCCGGTTTTCTGGCCGCATCAACGATCGAGGAGACGGTGGTCATAGGACCTCTTCCCGAGTTTTCTTCAGTGTCGCAGGATATTTCGCTTTCATCCGCAATGAGCCGCGAGCAGATCGCCGCAGTTGTTGTGGGATTCATGCTGTTTTGCGCACTTATGTGCGTGAACTGGCTTGTGCGCCGGGTATTTGTGTTAAGGAGAATGGAATGAACAGAAAATATATCAACCATGCGAGGTTGATTATGGCGCCCGTCATAATTCTTCTTTTGTGCGCAAGCGTTTTTGTCTCGGTGTGGGGCATTGCCATGATCCGTTTTGCGATCGAAGCGGAAAGGGACGCCGACGCCTTTTTTGCCGGTCAGGTTGACCGCACGGCGTGGGTGCAATATTCGCAAACCGATACGTTCATAACGCGGGAAAGTTCCGAAGCGGGACTTTTTAATCGCGCTGTCTCATACTTCAATGAGTACACGCGCGGTGAAGCAAAAGAAAAAGGTTATCCTCGGTACATAACCAGGACAATTCTTGAAAAAGCGTATGTCGAAGCGACAGCTGCGGGCAACGAGAAAGTTCTTGTGTCAACGGCGTTTGCGTTGGCGACGCTGTATTTCGAGCTCGCGATTGAAAATCAGGACACACAGATGCTTGATGCTGCAGAAGGGCTTTATATGACGGTTTTGCGTCTTGATCCCACGCATGTGGACGCCAAGTGGAATCTTGAGTTGTTGCTGAAGATGAAAGCTGCTGGTGAAGGTCCGACTGACGGCGACGGTAACGGCGACGACGTGGGACCAACCGGACCCGGCGGTATTGAAGTCGGACAGGGCGGGTATTGAAATGGGCGGCATAGCTCTTCGAGAACCTGCTTTTCTGCTTTTACTGCTGGGCGCAATACCGTTCGTAATCCTTATTTTCCGCTCAATACATTCAACAGAACGGACGGCGCGGACGTTTGGAATAGCGGTTTTTCACACGCGTTTGTTTGTTGCCGGAAGAGTGCTGACTGTTAGCGCTATTATTGCTATGTTCGCCGGCGGATTGGCTCAGCCGTACGCCGAAACAGTCAAAACAACGCCCATACGGACCGACGCTCAAGTCGCGTTCCTTGTGGATGTTTCGTTAAGTATGGCCGGGTCAGAGACGGCGGAATCTCCGCTTCGTGTGGATCGTGCGAAAAAAGCGATTATACAGACGGCCCAGAAAATAGTGGGTGTTCCTGTTGGCGTGTATGCCTTCTCGAACATTACAGTACCGCAACTTCCGTTCACCGTTTCCCGTTCGGGGTTCAAAGAGCTTTTCGAGGTTAACGTGAATGCCGGCATGTTGCAGGGTGCGTCAAAAGCACAAAATGCGACAAATGTGTGGCAGGCCGCGTTAGCGGTAGGAAGAGAGTTCGATCCCAAAGCGGGAAAGAAGATTATTGTTGTGATAAGCGACGGCGATAACGGCACCGATGTATATCGGGACGCCGCGATAACAAATCTTTCCGAGTTGGGCGTTGTTGTGTTCACGGTGAACATCGGTTCTCCCGATGAGCGCATCTGGCTTCGAGATAAGAACGGGACGGTTGTCGGGAAAGATCCCACAACGCTGCCGGTCCGAAGCGGAGATCTCCGTTTACTCGCAGAGCGCACAGGCGGTCAGTTCTTTGCCGAGAACGACATCCTTTCTTTGCCGGAAGCCGTTGACAACGCTTTGGGCGAAGGAGATTCGACCGAGTCCGTTTTTGCTATCGTTCAGGAAAATTTCTCATCGCTTTTCTTCCTGGGTGCCATTATTGGCATCGTGTTCTTTGTTGTACGATATGTACGCTAAAACCTCTGCGCATTGCGCGGAGGTTTTTCTTTTGTTAGAGTTCAGGCATGACGCCCCAGAACCTCGCGGCACAACAGTTTTTAAGCATAACGAGCGGCCCGTGTTCTTTCGAAGACGTGGTTGATATGATCGTGAAAACATATCAGGAGCTTCCCGGCGAGAATCTTCGCGTATCTGTCGGAACCGATTCGGAAGAGATACACGGCGCAGCAAAGTTTGTTACGGCTGTTGTTTTATGGCGCGTCGGGCACGGCGCCCGGGCGTGGAGAACGATTGTGTGGGGAGATGAAAAAGAATATAAGAGTTCCGGATTCCACCCGAAACGGATTTATCAGGAGGTCATAATGACCGGAACATTGACCGTCGAATTGCGCACGCGTTTGCGGGAATTGGTTGGGGACGACGTCCTCAATACTATTGAGGTCCATGCGGATGTGGGAGAAACGGGACGCACATCGGTCATCATGAGGGAAATTATCGGAATGTTGCTCGGATACGGATTTTCCCTCGAGAATATTAAATGGAAACCGGAATCCGTGGCAGCGTCGGTGGTTGCGGATAGGTATATTTAATATCAGTTGAGTGAAGAATTATTCCACAAAACGGACGCGAAAAAATAGGGTTGCGTTCCGGACGCCGGGAACATTCCGTGGTCGGGTTGCGCGTGAGAAAATAAAACGGTACGATATCCGCACTGTTTTGAAGCATAAGCCCCCGAGCGGACTCGTACCTTGAAAGGAAGCGCGTGGTTGACGGTCAGGAAGTTGAATTGAAGTGGAAGATCGAAGAAAAAGATAAGATTATTGCCGCGCTGCAGCGCGTGATTCCGCCGCTGCAGTTTGATTTTGATGAAAAAGGAGACGGACCGAACGCGGATCATGAAACGAATATATGGTTCGCGTATCGTGATCCAAATGGAGCCGCGGTCGGCGAAGGCGTGCGCCTGCGTATTATTGAACATCGGAATTGCGGGCGAGTATACGAATATCTGTATTTGCTGACTAAAAAAGGACCCAATACGGATCCAGTATTTAAGGTGACGACAGAGGAGGAAATATACATCAGATTCGGTTCACCACAAGAAGCGGTACGGACATTTCTATTTTGCGGTTTCGTGGAAACGTTCCGTTATGAAAAACTCAGACGCAACTTTCGGGGTTCTCACATTGCCATTGCGTATGATACGCTCCCGTTTATCGGCGATTGGATAGAGATTGAGGGCGATAAAGCGGTAATTGAGCGCGTTGCAAAATTACTCGGTCTTTCCATGAAGAAGGCCGTTAATCAAAGTTATAAGAAACTGTTCCAACAGTGGCAGGCGGATCACCTTACCGCCGGTGTTTCGGTGATGACATTCGCCGAAGATGAGAGGTATCGTGTGAAAGACGCGTCTCCAAAAGAATAGCGCCCCGTCATATAAGACGGAGCGCTTTTTACTTGTTGTGGTTTTTTTGGTACGCTTCAGCATCGCAGTTGCCGGTGTAAACCTCTTGCCTGAGCTCTTTTTTCATTCGAGCGGCAACGAATGCCAGCGCTTGGGCGGGGGAGTGCGCCCTGGTGTGTTCGTGAATAGGCTTGCGAAGGCCAGTTCCCTTGCCTTCAACAATGCCGATTACGCACCAGAGGTGTTTTGTGGAATCCACACCCGCCTCCTTCTAGGAGGGGTTTTTGCCGGTGCCGTTGCAGCGCTGGCAGACCCGAGAGCCCCTGCAGATGGGACAGGCGCGCGGAATGAGCAAGGTGCTCACGACGCCCGGCTTGCACGCCAGGCAATCCTTCGTTCCCAGACAGTCGGAACACATCGTTTCCGGAATTTTGTGTTTTTCCACGATTTTCCTCCTATTGTGTATGAGCGAATAATAATATTATATACTAAAAATCTGCGAAAGTCAATATTTCCGTTGGAAATTGAGTTTTTCGGGAAAAAACGTAGTATACATATAGTCTGTCCCCATAGCTTAACGGATAAAGCGCGGCCCTCCGGAGGCTGAGATCGGGGTTCGATTCCTCGTGGGGACACAAGGCGCGCGAATGATATAATATTTGTATATGCCTCCGATGCTTTCTTTTTTGGGCGCCGCGCGGACCGTTACCGGTTCGCAGTTTTTGATTGAGGGGGCCGGGAAGAGGGTGCTTGTCGATTGCGGCATGGCTCAAGGAAGTCGTATCGCAGAAGGCATAAATCAAAAACCATTTTCGTTCGATCCGGCCTCGCTGGATGCCGTTATTATCACGCATGCTCATATAGATCATACAGGCAAACTTCCAAAGTTGGTGAAGGAGGGATTTCGTGGGCCGATATTCTGCACTCCGCCCACAAAAGAATTTGCTGAAATACTTTTGCGCGATAGCGCAAGCCTTATTTGGGATGAGGCGCAGAACAGGGGAGAAACTCCGTTGTTTACAAGTCAAGACGTTGAAGAGACAAGCGGTCTTTTTGAAACAGTTCCGTATCATGAGCGCCGCGAAATAGGTTCGGATTTTTCGTTCGTATTGTATGATGCGGGACATGTTCTCGGTTCTGCTGTTGTTGTCGTTGAGATAGAAGGGAAAACAATCGCGTTTTCGGGCGATCTTGGCAATCCGCCAACCCCGCTTTTGCGGCCAACAGAAATTCTGGAAGGCGTTGATTATGTCGTTATTGAATCAACGTATGGCGGGCGTTTGCATGAGCCGCACGAGGAAAGAAGCAAGAAGCTGGAAACGATAATTGACCGCGTGATCGCGCAGAAAGGCGTGTTATTAATGCCGATTTTTGCGTTCGAAAAAGCCCAGGAAATACTTTTTGAAATAAATAAATTCGTTGAACAAAAAAAGATCCCGCATGTCCCGGTGTTCATGGATAGTCCGCTGGCGATAGATGCTACGAGTATTTATGAGAAATACCCCGAATACTATAACAGTGAAGCGAGGAAACTAATGTTGAGAGATGACGATCCGTTCGGATTCCCGGGACTTGCTGTATGCCGGACGCCCCAGGAGTCCAAAAAAATAAATGATGTGGCTGCTCCAAAAATAATCATTGCCGGTTCCGGCATGATGACCGGGGGTCGTGTATTGCATCATGCGATACGGTATCTGCCCGATCCAAATTCGATATTATTGTTTGTCGGATATCAGGCCGCCGGTTCTCTGGGGAGGCGCATTTTCGATGGCGCACGCTCGGTGCGCATTATGGATAAAAACGTGCCGGTGAACTGTTTGGTGAAAGGATTGGGCGCGTATTCGTCGCACGCCGATCAGGACGGGTTGGCTATGTGGATAGATAATATGAAGAAGCGACCCGTCAAGATATTTGTGACGCATGGAGAGGAGGCGTCGGCTCTCGCTCTTCGCCAGCGTCTGAGGGACGATCTGGGCCTGGATGTTGAGGCGCCTTTCGTCGGCGATAGGGCGGCGCTATAATAAAAGACAATATGTCGAATCACTATCAGAGATATAAAATTTGCGTATCGGGAGCGGCAGAGACTGATTTTTGTTCGCCAAAGGCAACAGAGCTTGCAAAAGAAATAGGAAGAGAAATTGTTCGCCAAGAGGCCGTATTGATGTCGGGGGCGACAAACGGAATTCCATATTGGGCGGCGATAGGCGCAAAAGAAGAAGGCGGTATTTCGATCGGTTTGTCTCCTGCGGCGAGCGAAAAGGCTCACGTAAAAACATATCATTTGCCGACGGATTATTTTGATATTATCGTATATACCGGATTTGATTATTCGGGGCGCAACCTTTTACTTACGCGTTCTGCAGACGCCGTTATAATCATATGCGGCCGCATGGGGACCTTGAACGAGTTTACGATCGCGTTTGAGGACAAGAAGCCGATCGGGGTTATGGTTGGTTCCGGCGGCGTTACGGATATTATTCGCGGACTCGTTGCCCGGGCGCATCGCGGCTCAGGCGCTATCGTATATGATTCGAATCCAAAACGTCTTGTTGCGAAGGTAATACGCTTGTTGGATGAAGAGCGAGGAAAGGCCGGTCTCAAGAAAACATCGCGTTCGCCCGGCAGAAAAACATCAAAGCGATTATGATAGATTTTTTCTCCAACATCCCTCAAATAGAGTCGGTATTCCGTTTGTTTTTAGCGGCGGCTCTTGGTGCGCTTGTCGGGATCGAGCGGGAAATAGTCGGGAAATCTGCGGGCATACGGACGTTCTCTTTTGTTTCTTTAGGCGCATGTCTTTTCACCATAGTATCGCTCTTTGGGGTTAATCATCTTGCTCCGCTGGGTGATGTGGCGACCGATCCGCAATTTCGTTACAATTATGATCCAACACGCATCGTATCGCAGATCGTTGTCGGTATCGGATTTCTGGGCGCCGGTCTGATCGTATTTCGGGGTTATCGCGTGGAAGGCCTTACTACTTCGGCGGGGCTTTGGGTTGTTGCGGCAATCGGAACAGCGGTTGGCTTCGGTATGTATACGATCGGCATAGTTACGACCGCTATTGTTGTATTGAACTTTTTCTTTTTAAAACGTCTTGAACCGGATCGTTGGGCCAGAAACGGTGGAAGTACCGCGGATTATTTGGATCATGTAGATAGAGATAGGGCATAGGCGTATGCAGAAAAATGCAGCGCTTTTGGGCGCCGTTGCGATCGTTGCCGGAACGATTTTCGGGGCGGGAGCATTCGGTCTTCCGTATGCGCTCGCGCAATCCGGTCCGGTAGTCGGACTTTTTTGGTTCGCTGTTATCGGGAGCGCGGTCTTATGTTTGCATCTCATGTATGGCTCGCTGCAAAGCGCCGGAAATGTCCACGGGCGGCTCATTTCGCTTGTATCAGAATATTTCGGACCGCGTTTTCGTTGCATACCAATGGTAAGTACTACCGTGGGAGCGGGAGGTGCATTGCTTGCGTATATTATTGTCGGCGGTTATTTTTTGAACATTTTATTTGAAGAGATCGGCGGTTTTGATACAAAGCAGTGGTCGTTTGTGTTCGGCGGAATATTTTTTTGTCTTATTTTTATAGGGCTCCGCTCCGCGGCCAGATTTGAGACAATTGCGACACTGTTGTTGTTTTTGGGCGTATGGGCACTCGCAACTTTTTTGTTCCGCGACGGGAACGCGCTTGCGTTGCCGAAAGGTTCGCTTGTCGGCGCTTTTGTTCCGTATGGCATTATCCTTTTTTCTTTATACGGGGCGAACTCCATTCCGGAAGCGATAGAATATCTGGAAGGAGATAAAAAGAAATTGATCCCTGCTATTGTCATCGGAACGGTCGTTCCGTTGGTTACATATATCGCATTTGCGTTCTCTGTTCTGATGGTCGTTGGCTCCAGCGTCCAAACCGAGGCAATATCTTCTCTTGTCTCTTTTGTCCCCCACGAGATCGTTATGGCGGGAGCATTTGTCGGGTTTTTGGCCATAGCAACATCGTTTGTGGTGGTGGGAGCATATCTTGCCGATACGCTTCATTATGATATGCGCATCAATGCCCGCATTGCGCGCATATGCGCCGGAGGCATACCGATAATTTTATTTATGAGCGGGATACGTGATTTTACTCTCGTGACCGGCGTTATCGGTTCGATCCTCGGCGGCATCGACGGTATCCTTATTTCATTGATGTTTATGCGTCAGCGCCGGCTGGCGGGACGGCATCAGCTTATTTCGTTTCCGGCGTTCATTCCCGCTTTAGTTGTTGCGATCTTTGCTGTGGGTATTGTCGGGGAAGTAGTCATGTTTATAGCGCAGCGTATATGAAAATAAGGATAATCCAGAAACCGGCATCCTCATTTTTGGATACCGTTGTTTTTTATGCGCTTTTTCTTTTTGCGCTCTCGATACCCATACAAACCCGTTTGTTTTTAGGCGATTTCGGAACGGTGGTTCGAGGTAGCGAATATATGCAGGCGTGGTTATGGGGAACGGATTTTCTTGTTGCCGGTATCGTTGTTTTATCGTGTATGCGGGGAATACGCGCGCGATCGCCCGGAAACGAACATTTCACGGCATTTCATGCGTTGTTGTTTTGGTTTATATTTTCCGTTCTTTCTGTCGCTGCGGCGCAGAACAAAGCTATCGGAGCATGGACGGTATTAAAATATGCCGAATGTATTGTTTTATTCGCCGCTCTCTATAGCGTGTCGAATAAAAAAACACTTGAGTGGTTCGTACGCGGGCTTGTTGCCGGAGGCGTTTTTCAGAGCATCGTTGCGTTTATGCAATTTAGAACCCAGCACGATATCGGGTTGCGTTTTTTGGGCGAGAGCGTTCTTGGACCGATGGTTGCGGGAGTGGCAAAAATGACGGTTGATGGCGCCACGCTGATACGCGTATACGGCACAACGCCGCACGCGAATATTCTTGCTGTCTATCTTCTTCTGGGGCTCATAGGCGCCGCCACACTGCTGTTTTTTGAATTTATGAGTCCGTCCCACAGCAGGATAAGACAGAGCATTTTTGCCGCAAGTTTTTTCCTCATGATATGCGCATTGATACTTACTGGTTCCAGGGCCGCCTGGTTTTTTGGAAGCGTTCTTGTATGCGGAGCGGTTCTCGTTGCGGTGGTTCATTACCGGACAAATAAACAAGCGCGCGCGGGGGAAGGAACGGTTGTTGTGCGGTGGTTTTGGACCGTTTTCGCGGCGTTATTTTTTTCGGCTATTATTTTGTTTCCGGTTATTGGCGCGCGCGGACACATAGAAAGGGGAGAGCAGGCGGTATCTCTGCGGGTCCTCTATATGGATGCGGCTGAATATCTTATTGTGGAGCGTCCGCTGAGCGGCGTTGGTGCCGGAGCTTTTGTGGAGAATATTTTCCCTGAGGAAAGCTTAAAGAGGGCACCGTGGATGTATCAGCCCGCGCATAACATATATGTCCTTGTCGCTGCGGAAAGCGGCATACCAGCCTTGGCGGGTTTTGTTTTGCTTATGTTTTTTATCACAAAAAAGATCCTCGGCGCTTTGAGACAGAAGCAGGAGTTATTTTTTATCGCAGTGGGGGTTGGCGTGTTGGTTCTTTTTTCGATCGGTGCGGCCGACCATTTTCTTATGACATTGCAGCAGGGACGGCTTATGTTGTGGTCGTTTCTGGGGCTTGCCGCGGGTTATTCGAAAAAGCCGGTATAAAAAACCATCGCGGGTGCGATGGTTCTCATGATGAAGAGAGTTGTTCCGCTTACGCAACAGAGTTGCTTGTGAGCGGATGCCAAAGAGCTTTAGAGAATTGTGAGAAAAAGGCTTTTCCCTGGTTTCAGAAGAGAGTCCCGCGGCCGGCGGGAAAGTTCTCTTCCCCCGGGCAGGACCCCCGCAATTGCGGGGTATAGCCTCGGTTCGGGAGCAGTGTTTCGCGGTTGCTGAGCATCCGCGCTCTGCTGTTGGCGCGATCGCGCCTCCCGTTCCTATAAACCTGCCTCACCGCGAACCTGGTGCACCAGTGGCAAGCGAGGATTTCGTCGGGCCCCACCGCAGTGGGAAAACCGACTTAGTCTGGAAATATAATACCGCAATCTAATTTTATTGTCAAGTGTTTTGCCCGACACTTTATTTATGCAATAGCATACGGTACGCTTGGGTTGTATGAAGCGATTTATCGCGGATTTTCATGTGCACTCCCATTATTCGCGGGCGGTATCAAAAGATATGAATATCGGAGAGCTTAACGCGTGGGCCCGAAAAAAGGGGATTGCCGTCATGGGAACCGGTGATTTCACCCACCCCGAATGGTTTGCCGAATTGCAGAATCAGCTTGAGCCGGCGCCGGAGGACGGGCTTTTTGTCATGAAGGACGGGAAGGATGAAACGGGGCGGACAAGATTTATTTTGAGCGTTGAGGTTTCCTGTATCTATTCGAAAGGCGGAAAGGTCCGTAAGATACACTCTCTTATAATCGCGCCGTCGTTTGAGGCCGCCAGAACGATCAATGCGCAATTGGGCTGGAGAGGAAATCTTCATTCAGACGGGAGGCCGATATTGGGATTGGACGCAAAAGAGCTCGCAAAGATAGTTTTTGATGCCTCCGACGAATGTCTATTTATTCCGGCGCACGCATGGACTCCGTGGTTTTCGGTATTCGGTTCCATGTCCGGATTCGATTCGCTTGAAGATTGTTTTGAGGAGTATACGCCGCTCATATACGCCATTGAGACCGGCTTGTCGTCAGATCCCGTGATGAATTGGCGCATATCAGCGCTGGATAATATTGCGCTTGTGTCGAATTCAGACAGTCATTCCGGACGGAAGATCGGGCGCGAAGCAAATATTTTTAGCGGCGAGATGGGTTATTCTGCGATACGCGATGCTATTAAGTTCGCGGCGCCGTCGCGCGCGGCTGAACGAGGGGCAAAAAAAGCGATCTTGGAACGAACGATAGAATTTTTTCCTGAGGAAGGGAAATATCATTATGACGGACACAGAGATTGTAGTGTTTCGTGGCCGCCGGAAAAGACAAAAGAATACGGCGGACTGTGTTCTGTGTGCGGAAAGCGAGTGACGGTCGGGGTTTTGTCGAGGGTCGCGGCGTTGGCGGACAGGGAGATGAAGGCAAATCCGCCGGGGGCCCCGGGATTTATATCCTTGGTCCCGTTGGAAGAGACTATTGCGTCCGCGTTGGGCGTGGGGGTAGTAACGAAGACGGTTCAAAAAGAATATGAAAAGCTTCTGTCCGCGTTCGGAACAGAATTCTCGATATTATTGGATGTCCCCCAAGACGACATAGAGACCGTTGCATCGCCGGTTGTCTCCGAGGGCATTCGGCGTATGCGTTCGGGACAACTGCATGTCGTTCCCGGGTATGACGGTGAATTTGGTCGTGTTGAAATATTTACCGATGAGGAGCGGAAAAATTTATCGGTATCTGCGGACGCCGTTCCGCAAGAAAGACTGTTTTGACGGCATAAGACGCCGTATACTGGATGTGTATGGAAGAAAACGAGCAGAAACATAACGAGACTCAGGAAGTGGAATATCTTTCTATTCCGCAGAGCAAACTCGCGCTTATCTGCCGGCGCTATGAGACCGAATTGCTTCAGGCAAAAGACTGGATGTTCTGGTTTCTATTGTGCTGGACGATCGTTCTATTGCTCATGATGTGGACGGAATTTTTCTTCAGCGTCGCCACTCCGCATACGATAACGGCGGGTTATATCGTTCTCTTGGGAGGATATATCGCCCATAAAGAAATATTACGATGGGCCGGCGCGGCATCGCGTGTGCGGCGCGGCGAATTGTTCGTGTATATATGGTGGGGTATGTTGCTCGGCATGTTTGTGACAAGCTATCTGACCGGACGAGGCAGTATCCCGGACAGCATAACAACGTTGTGTTACGAAGTCCTCGCGTATTTTATAGTAACGGAGCTTTCAAAAGCTCTGAATGCCTGGCAGGGATTGAAAAAAAGAAAGTGAGCCATAAGAAAAACTTCCTTGTGAGAACAAGGAAGCGATTTGTTTAGTTGCCGAGGGGCCGTACGTTTGTGACAACTGTTTTGAAAACGCCCGCCCCCGTCATGATTTCTGTGATGTCGAATTGAACAGCTCTGCCAAAAAGGCTTTTGGAATCGGCATAGGAAAGTCCGTCAGCGAGAGAGCGTTCGATATATCGGACATCGTTGGCGGCCTGCACGGGCTCTCCGGAAAGATCCTTAATGCTGTCGCCGGCGATGAGGCCATAGCGTTCTTTGATGGGCCGCGTGTGAAGATAAAGGCGGCTTACGCCGATGTAGCTTCCTTGAGGAAGCCCGCCGGTGGGGGTAAGGTTCCGGCGCGGAACATCATGAGAGGCAACGTCCATGTGCGAAGGTCCTTTGGTGAAGAAAAGAACGGCGAATCTATTATAAAATTATAAATATTTTTGTCAATGTCTGCGGTTATGATGACAAATTCGGAGATAGCGGCGCTTTTGCAGAAGATAAGTGAATTTCTCGCGATGCAGGAAATTCCGTTTAAGCCTCGGGCGTACGAGCGGGCGGCGCGCACAGTCGAAGATATGGGCGAGCCGATAGAAGAGGTGTACAAAAAACGCGGCATGAAAGGAATTGAAGAAATCCCCGGAGTTGGAGTTTCTATTGCGGAAAAAATAGAGGAAGCGATACGGACCGGCCACATAAAGTATTACGATGAGTTGAAAAAGAAAACCCCGGTCGATATTGAGTCGCTGTCGGCCATCGAGGGAGTAGGTCCAAAAACAGTGCTCGTGCTGTATAAGAAATTGGGGATCAAAACAGTCGATGACCTTGAGAGGGCCGCACGCGCGGGGAAGGTGCGGAACCTTCCGCATTTTGGCATACGGATTGAAGAGAAGATATTAAAAGGGATAGGTTTCAGGAAACAGCACGCAGATCGGTTTTTGCTGCATGAGGCGATGGAGCAAGCGCGCGATATACGCGATCGACTTGCGAAATTGGACGGCGTTGAGCGGGTGGAGGTGGCCGGTTCGCTGCGGCGATGGCGTGAGACGATAGGAGACTGCGATATTTTGGTGATATCCGACAAGGCTCACGTCGTCATGGAGTGCGTTGCCGGCATGCGGGAGGTTGTTCACGTGTACGCTAAAGGAGAGACAAAAACCATGGTTCGCTTAAAAAACGGCATGGATGTTGATGTTCGCGTGGTGCCGCGCGAGTCATTCGGAGCAGCGCTTAATTATTTTACCGGGAGTAAAGAGCATAATGTCGCGCTACGAGAACGCGCCATTAAACATGGATGGAAGTTGAACGAATACGGGTTGTTCGGAGGCGCAAGAGGACAGCGATATATATGCGGGCGCACAGAGGAAGAGATATATGAAAAACTCGGACTTGCATATATCGAGCCGGAACTGCGCGAAAATAGGGGAGAGATCGCAGCGGCACAGGAAAGAAAGCTCCCGCAGCTTGTCGGATGGGGGGATTTGCTTGGCGACCTGCAGGTTCAATCCGATTGGACCGACGGACACGATTCCATAGAGGCGTTGGCAAGAGAAGCGATCAGGCTTGGGCGGAAATATATTGCTATTACGGACCATACAAAACGTCTCGCTATGACGCGCGGGCTGGATGAGGTGCGTATACGCAAACAGATGGCGGAGATAGACAAGTTGAATAAAAAATATCCTCAACTGAAGATCCTGAAAGGAACGGAGTGCGATATTTTGAAAGACGGTTCTCTTGATCTGCCGGATAGCGTGCTTGAGCAGCTTGATATTGTGGGCGTTTCGGTCCATTCGTATTTTAATATGCCTCGCGGCGATATGACCCGGCGTATCGTGCGTGCGATTTCGAATCGGCATGCCGATATACTATTTCATCCAACCGGCAGATTGGTGAACAAGCGGCCGCCGTATGATGCGGATATGGAGGCGGTCATTGCGGCCGCCAAGGCGACAAAAACAATCCTTGAGATAAATGCATCGCCGGAGCGTCTGGATCTGCGCGACGAGCATATTCGCCGCGCCAAAGAGGAGGGGGTTATGTTTGCGATAGATTCCGACGCCCATTCGTTGAGGGGTTTGGACGTATTGCGGTATGGCGTTGCTCAGGCGCGGCGGGGGTGGGTCGGAAAAGATAACGTTATCAATGCGCAACCGTTCGAGAAAATGATGAAACGGTTAAAATAAACACGCGGTTTTCTATATGAAAAAAGAAACCCTCGCGTGAGCAAGGGTATTTTTTATAGAACGAAATTGATTATGTCGTTGTAGAACGACAGGAAGACAAGCACTATGAGCACGACCGCGCTCGTCCGGCGGATCGATGTTTGGAATTTCTGAGGAGCTTTTGCTTTTCCCAGTAGAGCGTTGAGAACCTGCGCCCCGTCGGTTATTCGCAGAGGCATCGCATTCACGATCGCCATGGAAAGGTTTACTGCCATGACAATTGCCAGAACATCAAGAATTGATGTGCTTTGCGATGCGAGCGCCGCGACACCGACGATACCGCCCAAGGAACCCCGTCCCTCCGGAGAAGAGAAGAGGATGATGATGGTTACTATCCCCACAGCGCTGAGGATGAGCGGTCCGTGTCGGAGAACGAATCCCCGGAATACGGTGAGAGCAAGGAATACAAGGGCGCTTGCCAGCATGTGCAGAAGCGCTTCGCGTGGCGGGTGCACTCCAAGCAGCGCGGCATACGCGCTTATCAGCGCAAATATCATTCCCCACAGGACCGTTGCCAGAACAAGATGGACGTAACTTCCGGCTCCATATATCTCTATTTTTGCAGGTACGGAAAGTGCATTAAATCGCTCTTCGTGCGCTTCATCCGGCTCAACGTATGCGCCAATCGGAAGAGCGTGAAACGCGATCCGCGGCACCGAGAGCGTGATGAAGGCAAAATGCAGCGTTCTGCCGGAGAAAGCCGCAAGAGGTTTGGTCGGCGGTTTTCCGATGAGCATGGACGGGCTGACACCGATACCAAGCTCCCGGATTGGAATGCCGTGTTTCAGCAGGAAGTAGGCGTGTCCGACTTCGTGCAGTAGGGTTGAGAGGAGTATGAGCAAAATTGCGATACACGCGGCTATCATTGTTTGCTCCAGTATGTTGTGGAAAGCGAGTATAAAAATAATACAATAATTTTATATTATTGTCAATTAACGCACAGCGTATCGCTTTGCGCGTTTTTCAGGTGCGGTATAATGGCACAATGAGACCAGAAGTTTCCGCGGGCGCCATTATTTTCCGGCGCAACAAAACGAAAAAACGAAGAGATTTTCTTTTGCTTCATTACGAGGCGGGCCATTGGGATTTTGCGAAAGGGCATCTTGAAGGGTCGGAAACGCCCGTTGATGCGGCTCGGCGGGAAATATTCGAAGAAACGGGATTGCGGCGACTTCGCATTCTGCCGAATTTTAAGCACGTGATCCGCTATTGGATGTGGTCGTATACCCAAAAGAAGCGCGGGCGGTCCGTGCGGATACCAAAAACCGTGACATTTTTTATCGCAGAGGCGTTTGAGGATCGGGTCCGGCTCTCGAATGAACATACGGGATACGTGTGGTTGCCGTATCGGGATGCCGCGAAGCTTGTGACGTATAAAAACGCAAAAGAGCTGTTGCGTGCCGCAGAAGAACTCCTGCAGCGGCAGAATCAGATAATAAAAACCCCCGCGTAGGGCGGGGATTTTTTATTTTCGGACCTCATCGCTTATCGCTTTGAAGATATCCGGGTAATTCATGGCTATATCGGCAAGCGATTTTCTGTCGAGGAGTACCTGTTTTTTCCGGAGTGCCGACATGAGCGTTCCATATGTTAGGCCGTTGGCCCGCGCCGCCGCGTTTATGCGCATTTGCCATAATGCTCGGAACTCGCCTTTACGCGCCTTTCGGTCCCGCGTGCTGTAAGACCACGCCTTCATGATCGCTTGTTTCGCGGCGCGTTTTTTTGATTTACGTCCCCAGCGATAGCCTTTTGTTCGTTTCAATAACCGCGAGCGTTTTTTCGATTTTATTGTTCCTCGTTTTACACGTGGCATGATTTAAAATTAAAGGTTATTTATGTCCCCATTTCTTCGAATATTTCAAATATTTTTTAAGGGCTTTTGTGTCGTTTGGAGACAATTGAACGAGTCCGCGCTTTTGTCGACGCGCTTTACCGGTTGCCTTTGCGTGGAAGTGCCCTTGTCTCATGGGGCGATGTAATACCTTGCCGGTTTTCGTGAATTTGAACCTCGATGTTATGGATTTTCGTGTTTTCAGCTTCGACATATGCTTATTTCCCTTTGGTAATAATCATGGAAAGACCGCGCGGTTCGCGCTTTATATCTTGCTCTATTTTGTAAGGAATCGCAAGTAGGGAGAGGAATTCAGTGAATTTTTCGCGCGCAAACCCCTCATTCGCTTTTTCCCGACCCCGTAATATCATTTCGAGTCTCACCTTGTCCCCGTCGTGCAAGAATTTTTCGCTTTGTCGCGCCCGAATGCCAAGATCGTGCAGAGACGAGCGAACGGTAATTCGCACCCCTTTCGTTTCAACCTGTCTTTGATGGGCTTTTTGGGCTTTTGCGCGTTTTGCCTGTTCGTATTTCCATTTTCCCATCTCGGCTATGCGGCATACGGGGGGTACGGCATCCGCGGCTATTTCAATAAGGTCGAGTCCGCGGGCTTGGGATGCGCGCAACGCTTCTTCAATCGGCATCTCGCCTAAATTTGCGCCGGTCTCATCAATGACCCGGACGATCGGCGCTTTTATGTAATTGTTGGTGCGCGGTCCTCGTGGAACGAATGGACGGCGCTGAAATGACGGTTTTTGCGGCAAGAAGGTGGTGGTTATGGTTCTGATGGTGTGGAGATGGCGGGAGTCGAACCCGCGTGAAAGAAAAAAATTTCGATACGCATCTACGGACATAGTCCGTCTCGGTATGTTCTGGATATCCGGTTGAAAGACGGACGGAATTGACGGATATCCATACCCTTGTATCTTACGCGCGCATCAGGGTTTACGCGCGCCAGCCCGAATATATAACACCCGTTTTTCTCCGCTTCAGGCGCCGGAGGTCGGATGGCTCATGCGATTACGCAAGAGCAAGAGCGGGGGCGCTGAAAGCGCTCCGCACTTTTGTGAACAAGTTTGCACTTGTTGGTGATCGGCTGATTAATGAGGGTGCCGATCGGCCTCATTCCGCACATACCGCATTTTTTCTTTTCGATGCCTGTACATCCCCGTAAATAAATTTTTGGCCAGAGTGTTAATCTCTGGCGCGAAATGTTCTGTCTAGTTCCCGCTGTACATCCCGTTTCTTGATGAGCTCCCGTTTGTCGTGTTTTTTCCGGTATTTCGCGACGCCCAATTCGACTTTAATCTTACCCCGCTCTCCATAGAGGCGCAAGGGCAATACAGTAAGGCCGTGTGTTTTAATTTTTCCTATGCAGGTGGCGATTTCCGAGCGATGGAGGAGAAGCTTTCTGGGCCTTGTTTCATTGTACTCGCCCGATATATTTTTGATCTGCCACGGCGGCACGCTCATGTTTGTAATGAACAATTCGTCACCCCTAATGGTCACAAACGCTCCGAGGAGCGACGCTCTCCCGTGCTTTATTGACTTAACTTCCTGTCCGGATAGCATAAGTCCGGCCTCGAGCGTTTCCAGGATGTCGTAATCGAACCGCGCCTTTTTATGCTCAGCAAATGTAGGCATATCCCATAAGGTACTGTAGCACACCGGTTACTTTGCTATGCTATAAGAGATACTATGAAGCAAATGAGGCGGGCGGATATACAAAAAAAGAAAAAAAGAATCGTGTTGCGAAACGAAGTAACGACGCGCGTGGCGTTGGCCGGTTTTGTTCACCGGGCGCTTGTCGCGCTTGACGGGTCGTTTACGGGCACCCAGGTGGAAGTAGAGGCCCCCACGAATCGGGAATTTGGAGATTATGCGACCAATATTGCGTTGATGTGCGCAAAAAATGCCGGACAGGCTCCGCACGTATTTGCGTTGCGCGTGAAGGCATCGCTCGAAAAATTGCCCGGGTTTTCAAAAATCGTATCGGAGATAACAATTGCGGGACCAGGATTCATTAATTTCCGTTTATCCGAATCATACATTGCGGCACGACTTCGCGGTGTTTTGAAAGAAGAAGAACGGTATGGATGTATTCCGGTGGGGAAACACGAGCGTGTTCAAGTTGAGTTTCTCTCCGCTAATCCTACCGGGCCGCCGCATTTGGGAAACGGACGGGGCGGGTTTTGGGGAGACGCATTATCAAATGTCCTGGTTGCTGCGGGATATAATGTGACCCGCGAATATTACGTGAATGATGCCGGCGAGCAGATAAAAAAGTTGGGGTGGTCCGTCTTGGCTGCCGCCGGATTTCCCAAGAAAAAAATCCCATACACGCCAGACCAATTATATAAAGGAGCGTATGTCTCCGATATCGTGAAGCGGCTCGGTATCGCCGGAATGAAAGATCCCGATATTGAGGCGGTAAGCCGGGAGGCGTCGCAATTAATGCTTCTTGATATTAAAAAGCTTATGCGCAAGTTGCGCATAAAATTTGATGTGTGGTTCTCTGAAAAAAGCCTCGCGCGCCAGGGAATTATTCAAGAAGTCCTTGCGGCACTTGGACGCAAGAATCTTCTTGAAGAAAAGGACGGGGCGACGTGGCTGAAGCTTGTCCGTGAAGATATCAAAGACCGGGTGCTTGTGAAATCGAACGGTGAATTTGCATACTTGTTGCCGGACCTTGCGTATCATTACGACAAGTTTACGCGGCGTCGTTTTGCCCGCGTTATCGATATTTTCGGAGCGGATCATCATTATCAGGCCCTCACGATGCAGGAAGCCGTGGCCGCACTTGGTCTTCCAAGGCCGGAAATCATTCTTATGCAATTCGTGCGTCTAATAGAAAACGGGCAGGAAATAAAGATGTCGAAACGGAGCGGTACATTCGTGACGCTTGAGGAGCTTGTTGACGAGGTCGGTATTGATGCGGCGCGTTTCTTCTTTCTTATGAGGGAGCCGAACAGTCATATGGATTTTGATATGTCGCTTGCAAAAGAACAGTCGGATAAAAATCCGGTATATTACGTGCAGTATGCACATGCGCGGTGCGTGAATATCATACGACAGGCTCATGAGCGGAATATCGGTGCCGCACCTGCGGCGTATTCGTTTTCGCGAACCGACACGCACTCTGCGGCCTGGGCGCTGCAGGATATAGTGCTGCGTTTTCCCGATATCGTTGAGGCCGCGGCGGCGAATCGTGCGGTCAATTATGTCGCTACGTATGCGTATGACGTTGCCGGGGCCTTGGCGCGTTTCTATGAGAATTGCCGCGTGATAGGGGAGACGGATGCAGTTCGGCAAAATAATCATCTTGTTCTTGTTCACGCGGCCCGCATCGTGCTTGCGAATGCGTTGCGTCTTCTTGGGGTTTCTGCGCCGCAACGGATGGAAAGCAGAAAATATTGACAAAAATTATTTTAGTGATATAATAAAACCATAAAGGAAGCGCCGTGCTTTCTGGAAGGGAAACAAGCAGGAGGGTTTACCGTGTTGTCCCGTTCCCGTCGCAGCGAGAGGCTTTCACGTATCGCCAGGATGAAGTTCTCATCGCAAGATCGTGAGGGGCGCCACGCTGCTGGCCCAGAAGGAGTCCGGGAGCCGATGAGGCTTTCTCCCGAGCTCAGCACTGTCCCCGTGATCGTCAGGCGCGTCGATTCAGGTTCCAACCAGCAGGGGCGCTAAGCGCTCCAACCATCTTCAGGCCCTCTCAGTTTTTGTAGCCGAGAGGGCTTTTTTCTTTGACGTGATACGCGTCTGGGCGATTCGCGGAACTTTCAAAACGACAATTGACGGCTCGTTATGAAGTTGTTGTATTTATTGACAAACAAAAATAAATATGCATAATCGTGATTAGCTCATTGCAAATACGCGGAGGTTTATTGATGCAAAAGCTTGTGGCGGTTCTCGCCTTTTTGAGCGTTTTTATGAGCGCGTGCGGAAATTCCGAAGGCGCCAATAGCGGTAGTAATGATCCTGGGTGGTATTTTCATTACGAAGGCCCGACTGGCGGGCTTGATTATTACACGCAAGCAGCTCCGAATTTTATTTTCGGGAATCCTTCGGTGGTTGTGTTGCATGACCCCAAAGCAACTGAAGGAACGAACTGGGAACGCATATCCGATCGTCCTATCGCCAATACGGTGTCACTTGAATTTGTTGATGCCGCAATGTTTGTTGTCGGCAATAACCCGTCTGATAACACTGCCGATATCGGTGATTTTGAGTGGGCTATCACCACAACAAATCAATTTGGCGCTAAGGAAGTCGTTTATTCTCACGAACTTCCCGAACGGCTTTGGCGAGGCGAATCCGATGAAAATAATGTTTTAGTAATCACTGGAGCAAAGGTTTTCTGGGTTGTAGTCAGTAATGACAGAACAGAAGAATTCCAGATACCCTATAGGGCATATGAGGAATATTACATTCGCGTTAGCGACCCGAATTCCTTGAGAATAGACCATATACAGGATACCGACTGGGGCTTGTGCGTCCGTGATGGGTTTCATTCCGGGGCGTGGGGTCCGTGCGGCGCATAACCATCCGTATTTGAAACGAATACCGCCCTTGTTCACGAGGCGGTTTTTAATTTGTTTTTTGGGGGAAAATCATCAATAATTAGTATGTTTTGGAACATATGATGAATTTTTCCGAAGAAGAACAAAAGATATTGGCGCAATGGGAAAAAGAAAAAGTATTTGCGCGTACGCTTAAGAATAGAGCGAAAGCGCCCCGGTTTGTTTTTTTTGAGGGTCCGCCGACCGCGAACGGGAAACCGGGCATACATCATGTTTTGGTGCGCGCCATAAAAGACGCTTTTTTGCGCTATAAAACAATGCGCGGGTTTTTGGTTGAACGACGGGCCGGATGGGACACGCACGGGTTGCCCGTGGAAATCGCCGTGGAAAAAGAGCTCGGTATAAAAGACAAAAAAGAGTATGAGAATTATCCGGTGGGCGAGTTTAATAAGCGCGCTAAGGCGTCCGTGTGGCGCTTCAAGGATGAATGGGAGCGTCTCACCGAGCGCATCGCGTTTTGGATGGACCTGAAGCGTCCGTATGTTACGTACGATAATTCTTATATTGAAAGCGTGTGGTGGACGCTTAAAAGCGCGTGGGAGAAAAAAATGCTCGTACGCGATTTTAAAGTGGTTCCGTTTTGTCCGCGCTGCGGAACGGCCCTCGCATCACATGAGGTCGCGCAGGGATATGAATCTGTCGAGGAGAATTCCGTGTATGTAAAATTCAAGGTTCGCGGAGAAACAAATACATATATAGTGGCGTGGACGACAACACCATGGACGCTTCCCGGGAATGTGGCGCTTGCTGTGGGGGATAGAGTTGAGTATGTTCGAGCAAAGATCGGCGAAGATACGTATATTATTGCGAAAGAATCCCTGGCGCGTGTGCTTGGCAATGTCGACAGCGTTCTCGAAGAGTTTAAGGGCGGGAGACTTGTCGGAATGAAATACGAGCCATTGTTCGATATTCCGGAAACGCAGAACGAGAAAAGCCACATGGTATATGCCGCAGATTTTGTAACTACCGAAGACGGTACGGGGGTCGTGCACACCGCGGTTATGTACGGGGAGGACGATTATAATCTTGGGAATGCTGTCGGGTTGCCGAAAGTGCATACGGTCGATGAGGCCGGAAAGTTCATGAAGTTCGTTCCGAACGGCCTTGCCGGCGTTTTCGTGAAATCAAAAACAGCAGAAGAGACCATTCTTTCGTATTTGTCCCAAAGCGGCTTACTTCTGAAAGAAGAAACATATACACACGACTATCCGTTCTGTTGGCGTTGCAAAACCCCGCTTTTATACTACGCAAGACAAAGCTGGTTTATACGAATGTCGAAGTTGCGGAAAGAATTGCAGGATGCCAATGCGCAGGTAAACTGGGTCCCGCAACATGTGAAGGAGGGGCGTTTTGGCGAGTGGCTTGCCGAGATAAAAGACTGGAGCATTTCCCGCGATCGTTATTGGGGAACGCCGCTTCCGGTGTGGGAATGCGGCGAGTGTTCGCATGCGGAAGCGATCGGTTCTGTTGATGAGTTGGTGCGGCGCACCAGAACAAAGAACCGCTATATTTTAGTGCGGCACTGCGAAGCAAAGTCGAATATAGAAAAGTGGATATCGTGTTTTCCGGAACGCAGAAAAAATCCACTTACGGCGCTCGGGAAAAAACAAGCCGTCGCGATGGCAAAGCGTCTTGCGCGCCAAAACGCAGACCTTATTTTTTCGTCGCCGCTTGAACGCGCCACGCAGACCGCAGCGATAATCGGAAAGGAATGTGATATTGAGCCGATCGTCGATAATGACCTGCGCGAGTTCGATTTGGGTGCGTTTAATACGCGTCCGATCCGGGAATACCACAATTTTTTGGGGAACGATCATACGTTGCGTTGGAGCAGGCAGCCGCTTGGAGGAGAAAGCTGGGAAAATTTGCGCGCCCGCATGGTTCGTGTTGTACGCAAATTCGAGAACGATTATTCCGGCAAAACCATAATAATCGTGAGTCACGGCGATCCGTTGTTGCTTATGAAAGGAATTTTTGCGGGCGCGCACGAAGATGATTTTACGGCGCCATATACAAAAGAGAAGCCGGTCCGCGCGCGCCTTGGATATCCGGCGTTCGGAAAAGAAGACGCTATAGCGTCCCATGCGGCCCCGCTTGATCCCGAAGGCAGGCTTGATCTTCACCGGCCGTTCGTGGACGATGTTGTATTTGCCTGTTCGAAATGTCCCGGAACAATGAAGCGCGTTTCGGAAGTCATAGACGTGTGGCTTGATTCGGGAGCAATGCCGTATGCACAATGGCATTATCCGTTCGAGAACAAGAAAAAGGTTGATGGGACAGCAAACAAACCGGCCGAATTTTTCCCTGCGGATTTCATCTGTGAAGCGATAGATCAAACGCGCGGATGGTTTTATACTCTCATGGCGCTATCCGTCATGTTGGGGCGGGGAACGCCGTATCGTAATGTTGTGGTTACCGGACATATTGTGGACAAGAACGGGAAGAAAATGTCGAAGTCTCTCGGCAATATAGTCGATCCGTGGATGATGATAGATCGTTATGGAGCCGATGCGGTGCGGTGGTATTTTTTCACCATGAACCGGCCGGAAGACACGAAACGTTTCAATGAAGAAGAACTGAAGGATATACAGCAGAAATTTATCGGTACTTTATATAATTCATATGCGTTTCTGAAATTGTATGCACCCGTACGCACGAAACTTCCGCAGCGGGCGGCTCTCTCGGTGCTTGATGCATGGATTTTGTCGCGCCTCACAACACTTACGCAGACGGTCAATTTGTGTGCGGACGCATACGATATTACCGGAGCGACACGCGCAATACACGCTTTTGTTATCGATGATCTGTCTAATTGGTACATCCGGCGCTCTCGAGATCGTTTTCAGCATCCGGAATCGGATGCGCAATTGTCTGCAGCCTCCGGCGTTTTGGGGTATGTGCTTGAGAATATCGCGGCGCTCGCGGCTCCGTTTGTGCCGTTTATATCGGAAAGCCTGTGGCGCGGATTGGGAAAGAAGCGTTCTGTGCACGAAGCGAATTTCCCGATCAGCGATCCCGCATACGCCGATAAAAAACTTGAAAATGCGATGGATGGTTTACGCATTATAATCCAGGGCGCATTGAAATTGCGCGCTGAGGCGGGGCAAAAAGTTCGCCAACCTCTGCGGGCGCTGGTAATCGGAAAAAATACGGCAGAAAAACTCGGTTTGGACACCGCGACGTTTTATTTGCTTGCAGAAGAGCTTAATGTCGGGTCGGTTGATATGGTCGAGAGCATTCCGCAGGGCGACGGGTGGAGGTCCGATACTTCTTCGGGCGTTGCCCTTGATACGACCGTGACGCCGGAGTTGCTTGCCGCCGGCCTAGTGCGGGAATTGGTGCGGCAGATACAAAATACGCGAAAAGACGCCGGGTTGCGGCCGAAAGAAGCGGTGTGGTTGCGTCTTTCCGTTGAAGGCCCTCTCGCGGGGCTTGTATATGAGCGCGTGCGTGATATTGCGCGTGATGTATATGCAAAGCGCGTTGAAGAAGGGGAGGGAGACGGCAAAAAAGCGTTCCTTGTTGAGCGGTCGCTTGAGATATCGGGACATACGGTGCAGTTTTCTATACGGGCGATACAAAAGGGAAAGAATAAATAGATATGGATGCCACAAAAGCGATCGTCCTTTCCGTGGAAACAGCCGGTGAGGCAGATTGTGCCGTGAATGCGTATACGGAGCGGTTCGGAAAAGAAATATTCATCGCGAAGGGAGCGAGGCGCATGTCGGCGAAACTTCGTTCCGATCTGCGTCCGCATGCTCTTGTTGAGTTATCTTTCGTTAGAGGAAAAAATAGCGCTCTTTTGACCGGTTCTCGTCTTATTGAAGAATGCGTGGCGTATGCGATGCCGGCGCATGCGCAATTGGCCGCAGTATTCATTGCGGGTTTTGCCGATGCGCTGCTTGCGCAACCGGAACGCGATGAGCGGGTTTTTAATACGGTCCTCACGTCATTTCGGGCGATCGGTGGAAGCACGTCGGCGCTTTCATCCTGGTGCATCGCGCAGCGTTTTGTATGGACGCTCGCGGCTTCGTTGGGATTTTTTGTTTTTGCGGGCACGTGCGGAAAATGTCGCACTGCGCTTTCTTCCGGAGCCGTGCTTTGTGGGGGGGAGTTTTTGTGCGGTTCCTGCGGACGGGACGGCATCGCAATTGACGGAGAAGACCTTTACGCGCTTGAGCGTCTTGTTCGGGGTAAGTTCGTTGAGGAGCCCCCGCAACACGTTCGGGAGCATCTCAATCGCGCCGCGGCGTCTTTTTTCGCACGCGATGAAGTGCGCATTGCGGTTGTTCCGGACCATGCGGCAAGTTATTTAAACCTTGTGGTATAATGACTTTATAATTACGAAAGCCGAGACATAAATGTCGTTTGTATCACGAAAGGTCATTATTGTCGGGGCCATCATCGCAATTGCGGCGATCGGCTTGTTTGCCGTGATGCGATTTCTTTTTTTTCGTACTGACGATGTTGAGTTCAGTCTTCGCGGGCCCAGCACGGTGAATGTCGGTGAAAAACACGAGCTGTATGCCGTCATTACTAACCGCTCAAACGCGGCTCTGCAGGATGTTCGCGTTTCGTTCGCATACCCCAATGGCGCCGAGTCGCCGGATGACCCGGGTGTTCGCGTGAAGGAAGCAAATGTCGCTAAACTTGAGCCCGGTGAAAAAAAGACGTTCCCGTTTTCTGTTGTTGTGCGCGGGTTTCCAAATCAGGACGTGAAACCGACGGCGACCGCATCTTTCCGGACGCAGGCTATTTCTTTGCGTTTCAATAAAGAGGCTCAGTGGGCCATGCGCGTTATCGACCTGCCGGTTGATGTAAATCTTGTGTTGCCCGAAAACCCGGCGCCCGGCAGGGAATTTACATTTCTTATGAAATGGGAGTCGCGGGCGGAGGTATCTCTCAGTGATATCGGATTTTTCCTTGAAACGCCCACCGATTTTGATTTTATTTCCAGCACCCCGCTTCCAAGCCCGTTCAATGAGCGCCTGTGGGATCTTGGTGTTGTGAATCCGCAGGCAACGGGAGAGATCGCGGTGAAAGGAATATTCTCACCCGGTTCTCTGGGAGGAGATTTTATTGTGAGAGTTGGAAAGCTGAATGACGATCATTCGAACGTGACCGTCGTTTTCAAAGTAGAGTCGACGACCGTGCGTCCGACCATATCATCCCTGCTTATTTCACAGCGGGTGCAGGGAAATTTAAACCCTCAGATCACAAACATCGATCCGGGACAGGATTTTTCTCTTGTTCTTTTGCTCACAAATACCACAAATACCATCATCAGAGACGTTAAGCTCATCATTGAGCTTCCCGATAAGTACTTTGAGTTCAATACATTGCATGCGACTGAAGACCCCGTGCAGCGCGACTCCGAGAAGTGGATCTTTGACGGTTCAACAGTGCTTGATCTGCGGGCTGTTAATCCGGGCGCTCAAAAGGAGATACGCTTTGGGGGGACGGTTCTTTTTGATCCGCCGTTCAATACGATCAATGACCGCAATCCGGAGTTTGATATCCGCGCCTCTGCCGAGACCGGGGGATTGCGCCTCGGTGACAGTCAAAGTCTGATAAAGGTTAACGGAAAACTTTATGTAAATCAGGACATCCTTTATTACAATGCTCCCGGCGGACAAAATTCCGGCCCCGTTCCTCCGCGCGTCGGGCAGGAGACCACATATACGGTTATTTGGGACGCATTTACCGGGACGAGCGGAATGAAAGACGTTGTTGCGCGCGCTGTGCTTGGGCCCGCCGTTGAATTTATTGCCGTGTTGTTCCCAACGGATGCCGTTCTGGACTGGAATCCTTCCACGCGCGAAGTGCGGTGGAATATCGGGGACCTTCCTGCCGGCATAGGCGTAAAAACTGAGCCGCGGGAAATATCGTTCCGCATTAAATTAACGCCCCGCATGCAGGATGTGGGAAAATTTGCCACGCTTATTTCAAGTGTTAAGCTAACGGGACAAGATGTGTTTACTGACGTAATGCGGGAATACGAGCTTAATGAAGCAACCACGGCGCTTTCAAAAGATACCGCCGCATCCGGCCCGGTTGAACCGTAGTAATTTTTATGGAGGGAAACAGCCTGGACACAATTATATCGCTTGCGAAGCATAGGGGTTTTATCTATCCATCCTCCGATATCTACGGAGGATTTAAGTCGTCATACGATTACGGCCCGCTTGGCGTTGAGCTGAAGAATAACATTAAGCGTCTCTGGTGGCGGGAAATGGTCTATAAGCGTGATGATATCGTGGGTTTGGATGCGGCTATTATGATGGCGCATCAGGTTTGGGAGGCGTCTGGTCATACATCCGCGGGGTTTGCGGATCTTTTATCCGAATGCGAGGCGTGCCATAAACGCTGGCGCCGCGACCATGTGGGTGATGCATGTCCCGATTGCGGCGGGAATTTAAGCGAACCAAAAAAATTCAATTTGCTGGTAAGTACGCATCTTGGGCCCGTCGAGGACGAGTCGAGCCTTGCGTATATGCGTCCTGAAACCGCGCAGGGGATTTTCGTTAATTTCGGCCTCGTTGCGCAATCGAGCCGCAAAAAACTTCCTTTCGGTATTGCGCAAATCGGAAAAGCGTTCCGCAATGAAATCACACCCGGTCCTTTTACATTCCGCATGAGGGAATTTGAGCAGATGGAAATGCAGTGGTTCTGCTATCCTCCCGAAACGCGCGGTAAGCAGTCTCCGCATGAGTGGTTCGAATATTGGAAGAAAGAGCGGCTCGCGTGGTATGAGTCTATCGGTATCGCTTCGGATAAGCTTCAGTTTCACGATCATGAAAAAGACGAGCTTGCGCATTACGCAAAAGCCGCCGTGGACATTGAATATAAATATCCGTGGGGTTGGGGAGAGTTCGAGGGCATACATAACCGGGGAGATTGGGACCTGAGCAATCATGCGAAACATAGCGGCAAAACAATGGGCGTGTTCGATGATGAACTTCAGGAAAACATCACGCCGCATGTGATAGAAACGTCGGGAGGCGTTGATCGATGTGCGCTCGTGGCGCTTATTGATGCGTACCGGGTGCAGGAAGTGAAGGGAGAAGAGCGGGTGTATTTTGCGTTCCATCCCTCCGTTGCTCCCGTGAAAGCCGCGGTACTGCCTCTGGTGAAGAATAATGAAGATATTGTTGGATGCGCAAGAGCTATCGCGGCTCGTTTGCGCGGGCGGTGGCTCATTCAGTACGATGAGGCAGGAACGGTGGGGAAGCGCTATCGACGTCAGGACGAAATAGGCACCCCGTTCTGCATAACGGTAGATTTTGAATCACTGGAAGACAAAAAGGTCACGGTGCGGAACAGAGATACAATGGAGCAGGAGCGAATTCCTATTGAAGAACTCGAGAATTATTTGGATGCGAATATCGATACGGCGCACGATATAATCCGGGGCTTTGGCGAAGAATAAAGAACGTATGTCCGCAATGCTTCCGTATAAATCAATAAAGTTACCGTCAGGTTTGCGCGTGTTATTGGCGCCCATGAAACATACGCGCGCGGTTACCGTGCTGGTGTTGGTTGCGACCGGCTCGAAATTCGAGACCAAAAGAATAAACGGCGTATCGCATTTTTTGGAGCACCTGTTCTTCAAGGGAACGAAACGGCGACCCACCACAAAAGCGCTTGCCGCGGAGCTCGATGGGGTGGGGGCGGAGCACAACGCCTTTACGTCAAAAGAACATACCGGCTATTGGGTAAAGGCTTCTGCGGAGCATACGGACCTTGCTCTCGATATCGTATCGGATATGCTTACGAACCCGTTGTTTCCGGCAGGAGAGATTGAAAAAGAACGGCAAGTTATTTTTGAGGAATTAAATCTTTATTTTGATACGCCTACCCGGTTCGTTGAGGATCTTTTTGAAGAGACAATGTGGGGCGATCAACCCGCGGGATGGTATGTCGGAGGAACGAAAGAATCGGTTGCGCGTATCGGACGCAAAGACATACTCTCGTATTTCAAAAATTATTACGGCGCACTGGATACCGTTGTGTGTGTTGCGGGCGGAATAGACGAAGTTCACGTATTGCGCGAGATAAAGAAGCGGTTCTCGGGCCTCTCCAAAGGAGAGTCGCCAGTGAAACAAGCCGTTGTTGAGGATCAGACAAAGCCGCGGGTTACCGCCTCGTTCAAAGATACCGATCAAACCCACATCGCATTTGGAGCTCGCGCATTTGATCAGTATGACCCGCGTCGATTTGCGTTGGGCGTGCTTGCGACCATTTTGGGCGGGAATATGAGTTCGCGGTTGTTTTTGAATGTCCGCGATACAATGGGTCTTGCGTATTATGTGCATACGATGCCGTATCTTGATTCGGATTCCGGTTACATCGTATCCAACGCCGGTATCAGGAACTCCGAGCTTTACAAGGCCGTTGGTGCCATTAAGAAAGAATATGATGAGGTTGCGCGGCGTGCGCCCTCACCCAAAGAGCTCATGAAAGCAAAAGATTATCTTGTCGGAAGGTTCCTGCTTGGGCTCGAAGAAACCGATGAAGTTGCTTCATATTTGGCGACACAGGAAGTGCTTCGGCGCAGTATCGATTCGCCTGAACACTACATTAAAAAAATACGGGAAGTTTCCACATCCGATGTCCGGGCGGTTGCCCGCGACCTGTTCCGTCCGCAGCGCTACAATGTCGCGCTTATCGGACCCCACAAAAAGACCGACGGGATCATGCGCATGTTGGTGCGGTAGGTGTGGTACTATATAAGATATGAACAATACGTATCTTCATATTCCGACGGTCACTATATTGCGGCTCGTGTTTGCGATCACCGCGATCGTGTTTTTGTTTGTGGTGCGGGATATCCTTATTTTGCTTTTGTTCGCGATCGTCATTGCGGCCGCCATCGATCCTTTGGCGACAAAGATAGAAGGGAAGTATGTTCCGCGTATTGTTGCCCTTCTGCTTGTTTATTTCACGGTAATTCTCGGGGTCCTGAGTTTTTTCTGGATCATTGTTCCTCCGCTTGCGGTCGAGTTAAGCGATTTCACGTCGAATTTTTCTGTATACGCCAACAGTATTCTCAAGAGCCTTGCAAGATACGGCATTACGCCCGATAGTCCCGCATTCGGTGGTTTTGAGGTATATCTGCAGGAAGTTCATAAAAATCTTGCCGAGATCATTCCAACGCTGCCCGGCATATTCACGGGAGCTATCGGAAGGGGGCTTGATATCATCACGGTGTTTTTGGCCTCGTTTTATCTCGCGCTTCAGCGCGACGGCGAAGAAAAATTTTTGCGTATGCTTGTGCCGTCGGAAAATGATCCGTATATCGTTGATCTCTGGAAGCGCGCACAACGGAAAATAAGCCAATGGGCGCAAGGACAAATAATACTTGCCATCCTTATCGGCGTTTCAACATATGTCGGTTTGGTGCTGATCGGATGGGTATTGGGAACCTCCGTCAATTATTCTCTCGTGATCGCTATTCTCGCGGGCATCCTTGAGGTCGTGCCCATCGTCGGTCCCATCGCAACGGCAATTCTTGCGATATCAATAACGTTTTTCCAGAACCCTGCGCTTGCCGTTTTGGTCGGATTGTTTTTCTTTGTTCTTCAGCAACTGGAAGGCAACGTGCTTGTCCCGTTGATATTTAAGCGGGTTTTGGGATTGCACCCCATCATCGTTATTTTTTCACTGCTTGTGGGTGCGCGCATCGGCGGCGTTGCCGGTATGCTCTTGGCGGTCCCGATGGCTGCGATACTTATGGAGATGTTCAGTGATTTCAGCGCCGGAAAAATAAAAGTTTAGAACGGAGGAAAAAGAATAAGCGCGAGCGAAGCGAAAACAACCGCGATTTGCGCGCCTATGCCGAGGCCCCAGGGGGTCTCTTTTTTTTCAGGATGGATGTGTATCTTTTTGTGGAACCGTTTTTGCGCGGCAAGTATCGCATTGTTCGGTGCGAGGAAATGCAAGAACGAAATAGCGTCGGGTAGCGCCGCGGCCATCCCAAGCGCGATAAGATACAATGGCGTCTGTTGCGGTGGCGCCAGCAGCCAGAGCATGAATATGCCGGCGCAAATATCAGCTGCTATCTTGAGAAAATCAGGAAGCGCTCTGGAAAATGAATGTGCGCGGATGTTTTCAATGTGCGGTATTTCATATTCGCGATGGGGGAGGCTATCGAGAAAATAGTGGGTTGCGAACGCAAGCGCGAATGCGCCCGCAGGTTCCTGTATCGTTGCGCCGGCAGCGGCGCCAAAAAGCATATGTACGGCAAGGAGCATATATTCTGGGGGTTTTGCATTTTAGTGTTACCAAGGGTACAAAGGAAGATGTTATATGGGAACTCTATTCATTGTCGCAACGCCGATCGGGAACCTCGAGGACATTACCTTGCGCGCGTTGCGCATTCTAAAAGAAGTTGCTGTTGTATTCGCTGAGGATACGCGGGTTACGCGTAAATTATTTTTTCATTATACCATCACAACGCCGCTGGAGTCGTACCATCAGCACAGCAGCGAGAAAACTACATTCCGCATCGCGGAATTGTTGCGGAGCGGAAAAAACGTCGCGGTGGTTACGGATGCGGGAACTCCCGGCATATCCGATCCGGGCAACGAACTTATCGCCCGCCTCTGCGGCATATTGGGGCCTGATGTGCCCATTGTTCCTGTTCCGGGACCGAATGCCGCCGTGACGCTCGCATCGGTATCGGGGTTGCCAACGCAGGAGTTCATATTTTTAGGATATCCTCCCGCAAAAAAAGCCAGGAAGAAATTTTTTGAACGCCTCGCTCTTTTTGAAGATATGCCCAAGATATTATATGAATCGCCGTATCGTCTTGACCGGACGTTGTCCGATATCGCCGCCTCGTGCGGGCCCGAGGCCCGCATAGTGGTGGGGAGAGAGCTTACCAAAAAGTTTGAAACCATCTTCCGCGGCGCCGTACAGGAGGCGCGCGTGCGAATGTCGCAAAAAACGAAATTGGGGGAGTTTACCCTTATCGTGTATTAGCGGACGACTATGAATGACCGAGAACAGACCTCAAAAAAACGGCATCTTATCGTGACCGCGGATGATTTTGGACTGTCTCCCGAAGTGAACGAGGGAATACTGAAATCGTTTTTTGGCGGCATTGTTACCACTGCGAGCGCTCTTGTGACCATGCGGCATATAAAACAGGCCGCGCGGTTTGTTCAAAACACCGCAATGCCCGTCGGGCTGCACCTTGATCTTTTTGAAGGAGAATTTCCCCACAACGATGAGGGCCTCTTCGGGAGAGGCGGGTTTATGGAAGATGTGCTGAACGCCAGAGAACTTCGCGGAGAACGCATTTCACTTCCTCCGCAGATCTCGAACAAGATCTTTCGCGAGTTCTGGCGACAGTTGTGCGAATTTCAGGATATGTTTTGCCGTCGTCCGGACCATCTGTCTTATCACTGGGGTATTCACTATATTCCGGATGTTCTGGAATCGTATATTCGTTTTGCGAGTGAAGAGCACATCCCGTTCCGTTACGGAGCTCAATATGCCCACGTGACGCCCACGTATCCCATCCATCCCGATCATTGGTCCGATACGTTCAACGGAGCCGCGAATATACACGAAGCCGCATTTTTGGATATCGTCAGGAATGCGCCGGAAGGTATAATTGAGATATCAACGCATCCCGGTAAGTATTCTCCGGATGCGGTCTATCAGTATAATGCGGAACGGGAAAAAGAACTTGAGGTTCTCATGTCCCGCAGCATCGCGGATTCGATGGGGGAATACAACGTGTCGTTTATTTCGTTCGGACATATCCCGGAGTTGAGGAAAAAAACATAGAGCAACCATGAAAAATTTTTATATTACAACCGCAATCGCGTATGTGAATGCGCCGCCGCATGTGGGTTTTGCCTTGGAGTTATGCCACGCCGACGCCATTGCCCGATGGAGGCGTTTGTGGGGGGATACGGTTTTATATCTTACCGGCACCGATGAGCACGGGCAGAAGATCCAGAAAGCGGCTGATGCCGCGGGGAAAGCCCCCGATGTTTTCGTTGACGAGATAAGCGAACATTTCCGGACCCTTACCCGCAAACTCAATATAAGCAACGACGACTTTATCCGCACATCCGATGCGAAACGGCACTGGCCGGGCGCCTCTCTGTTGTGGAAGACACTTTCACAAAAAGGCGCGTTATATAAGAAAGATTATGAGGGCCTCTACTGCGACGGATGCGAAGCGTTCAAGGCGCCAAGCGACCTTGTTGATGGCGTCTGTCCGGACCACAAACGCGCGCCCGAGATCATTAAAGAAGAGAATTATTTTTTTAAGCTTTCGGAATATGAAACGAAATTAAACGCTTTGTATGAAGAAGGCGCCATACGCATTGTTCCTGATCATCGCAGGAGCGAAGTATTGAATTTTATACGCCAGGGCCTTGAAGATATCAGTTTTTCTCGTCCGCGAAAAGATCTTTCGTGGGGTATTCCGGTGCCGGACGACGACTCGCACACCATGTATGTGTGGGCGGATGCGCTGGTAAATTATATAAGCGCATTGGGATTCGGAGGCGCGGATACGGAACGATTCAGAACATTTTGGCCCGCCGATGTTCATGTTATCGGGAAAGACATTTTGCGTTTTCATGCCATCATTTGGCCGGCGATGCTTCTTGCCGCAGGTTTGCCGTTGCCGAAGAATATTTTAGTGCATGGGCACATCCAATCCGGGGGACAAAAAATGTCAAAATCGCTCGGGAACGTCATTGATCCTTTTGAGCTTATTTCCCGGTATGGCGCGGATGCGGTGAGATATTTTTTACTGAAAGAAATACCGGCGACCGAAGATGGCGATATGACCGCAGAGCGGATGGGAGAAGTATATTCTTCCGAGCTGGCCAACGGGCTCGGTAATCTTGTTGCGCGCGTGACAACGATCGCCGAAAAACACGGGAGCGAGCATGCATTTGTTCCGGAAGCGTTCGGAGATATTATCGCGGATGCGTGGCGCGCGTATGAGGACGCAATGGGGAGCTATAATTTCAGCGAAACCCTGCAGCGGGTCTATGCGTTGGTGCGGGAAGGGAATTTATATGTTGAGCGGGAAAGGCCGTGGGAGGAGGATAACTGGAAAAGAAGTATACCCAATTTATTGTATTTGATCGCCAATGTTTCCTGGATGGCCCAACCGTTCATTCCCGAGACGGCTGGGAAGATATTCGCCCAGCTCGGCATCGATACGGCAAGTAAAGAATCCTGGGGCGGCAAAACATTCCGCATACGACGCGGAGAACCGTTATTCCCGAGGGTGCAGTAACCGCAATGCTGGTAGATATTCACGCGCATATTCAATTCGATATTTTTGCGGCCGACGAGGCCGATATTATTACCCGATCTAAAAATGAGGGCGTGTATATTGTGGCGCCTTCCACAAAACTCACCACATCGCGCAAAGCCGTCAATTTTGCGCGGAAACATAAAGGATTGGTTTTTGCGGCGGTTGGCCTGCATCCGCTTTATGTGAATGGGGCGCTCTACGACCCGCATGAAGAAATAGATCCGCAAACCGCCTCGGTTTCCGGTGAGGAATATGATGTGCCGATATGGCGTCCGCTTGCGGAAGATCCTTCGGTCGTTGCTCTCGGTGAGATCGGCCTTGATTATATAAAACGTCTTGCTGTCGGGCACGAAGAGCGGCGGCGTCAGGAGGAAATATTACGTCGGCAATTGCAACTCGCGCTCGATGTGCAGAAGCCCGTTATTTTGCACTGCAGGGATGGTGAGGTTGCGGGCGTCAAGCGTAATGCGCACGATGATATGCTTGCCATCATCGCCGAGTATGTTCCGCAGGGATTGCGCGGCGTGAGTCACTGTTTTTCCGGAAATAAAGTCCAGGCCGAAGAATATATGCGGCTTGGGTTCGGGCTCTCGTTCACGGGCCTTGTGACATATAACGGCGCCTGGGATAAGATCATTGCCGGGGCGCCGCTTGAGATGCTGTTCACCGAAACAGATAGCCCGTATCTCACGCCGGTCCCGCATCGTGGTGAGCGTAATGAACCCGCGTATGTGCGTTTTGTCGCGGAGCATATCGCAAAAGTAAAAGGATTGTCGCTCGAGCGGGTTTCACGGCAAACAGCGTTCAATGCTACTATGTTATTTGGTTTATCAATATAGGATTATGGTATTTTCACCGGAAATGGGGGAACGGTCCGCGGATATGACGGAAAGCGGAGCGGAGGATTATTCACCCGAGCGGTTCGAAAAAATGCTGCACATGAAGGTCAGCAGCTCATCTTCCTTCGATACGCTCAAAGCAAAATTCGAGGCCGCACAGGGAACGCTGGCGGTTGTTGTGACAAAGGATTTTGATGTCTGGATAGGTCACGATGCGCACTCGGATATTATCCACAATGACGGCATCGATAATCCCGACGTGGCGTTTGAGGGGAGATTCTCGCTGTCGAGGAAAGAATTTATCCTATATTTTTCGCATAAGGAAATCCCGGATCTGTATGCGCATGATGAGAACGAGATATTCACGAAATATTTTATGAATATGACGGAGGCCCAGCTGTTCGGTGCGTTGTCGAAGAAAATAATCTCTTTTTTTGCCTGAAATAATATGCCGTATGATCCGAAAAAAATAGAAGTACGATGGCAGAAGCGGTGGAACGATGCCGCCGCATTCAGGACCAACGATGAGGCGGAAGGCCCGACTAAATATATATTGGATATGTTCCCGTATCCTTCCGGTGAAGGATTGCATGTGGGGCATGTCGAGGGATATACCGCGACGGATATTATGAGCAGGTATTGGCGCGCCCGCGGATACAGCATTCTGCATCCTATGGGATGGGATGCGTTCGGATTGCCCGCGGAGAACTATGCGATAAAAACAAAAACACATCCGGCTTCGTCCGTCGCAAAAAATATCGATCGTTTCCGTACCCAGCTGCAACGTATGGGATTTTCATATGACTGGACCCGCGAGATCAATACAACGGATCCTGCATATTATCGCTGGACCCAATGGATATTCTTAAAGCTGTTTGAGAAAGGATTGGCGTATGAATCGGAGGCGGTCATAAATTTTTGTCCCAGCTGCGGGACCGGCCTTGCGAACGAGGAAGTACAGGACGGGAAATGTGAGCGATGCGGGACCGCCGTTGAGCGCAAGAAAATGCGGCAATGGATGCTGAAAATAACCGCATACGCGGACCGTTTATTGTCCGGCCTCGATGAACTTGAGTGGCCGGAACGCATTAAAGAAATGCAGCGGAATTGGATCGGCCGTTCCGAGGGAGCAGAAATAAATTTTAAAGTAAGGCTCAGCGGAAAAAAAGAAGATGAGTACGACCTATTTGTATTTACGACCAGGGCGGATACCGTGTTCGGAGCGACCTATGTTGTGCTTGCTCCCGAGCACCCCTTAGTGCATAAACTTCACGAGTATATCGAAAACCTTTCCGATGTCGAGGGATATATAAGCCAAGCGAAGCGGAAAAGCGAGCGCGAGCGGCAGGAACAGTCGGGGAAAAAAACCGGCATTCAGCTTCAGGGGATCTACGCGAAGAATCCGGCAACGGGGAAAAAGATCCCCGTGTTCATGGCGGATTATGTGCTGGAACATTACGGAACGGGAGCGATTATGGCGGTGCCGGCACACGACCAGCGCGACATGGATTTTGCAAAACAATTCAATCTTCCCGTTATTGAGGTCATAACACCCGATAATAAAAAACATCATCTCAAAAGCGCGCATGAGACGGAGGGCATTCTGATCGATTCCGGAGAGTTCGACGGTCTCTGGAATGTTGATGCGCGCGAGCGCATTATTGTGTGGCTGTCGGCACAAGGTTTGGCGAAAGGTGTTGTGAACTATAAATTACGCGATTGGATATTTTCGCGTCAGCGCTATTGGGGAGAGCCAATACCAATCGTGCATTGCGGGAAATGCGGGACGGTCCCGCTGCCGGAAGAAGCGCTTCCTCTTATGCTTCCCGATGTCGACAGTTATGCGCCAAGCGGGACGGGAGAATCTCCGCTTGCCGTTATTGATGCGTGGGTGAATACGCAATGTCCGCGCTGTCATGGTCCGGCGATGCGGGAAACAAATACCATGCCGCAGTGGGCCGGCTCCTGCTGGTATTATCTTCGTTTTATCGATCCGCATAATATTAAAATGATCGTTGACCCTAAAAAAGAAGCTCATTGGATGCCGGTCGATGTGTATGTCGGCGGCGTTGAGCATGCGGTGTTGCACCTTTTGTATGCGAGGTTCTGGCACAAGTTTCTATTCGACACGGGTTTTGTTTCGACGAAAGAGCCGTTCCAAAAATTAGTGAATCAGGGACTTATCATGGGACCTGACGGACAAAAGATGTCGAAGTCGCGCGGCAATATCATCGGTCCCGATGAGGTTATAGACGCATACGGGGCGGATACCCTGCGGATGTATGAAATGTTCATGGGTCCGCTTGAGGACACAAAACCGTGGGACATGAAAGGCATAATCGGTTTGTGGCGTTTTTTGAGCCGCGTATATAACATCATTGCGGACGGCACTATTGGAGACACGGACGATGACGATATCACGCGTTTGCGCAACAGAACCGTGAAAAAAGTTTCCGATGACCTTGAAATGTTTTCGTTCAACACGGCCATCAGCGCGCTTATGGAGTACGTTAACGGTATCGTTGCAAAAGATCCGAAAAAAATATCGCGCGCGGATGCTGAAACCCTCGTACTGCTTTTGGCGCCATTGGCGCCCCACATTGCCGAAGAGTTGTGGCAGGAAGTTCTGGGAAAAGAGGGGTTTGTGCACGAGACGCCGTGGCCCGCATACGATGAGACTAAGATGCTTGAGCGGGAAATAACGGTTGTTGTCCAGGTAAACGGAAAGGTACGCGCCACGTTCCGTTCGCCCCATGAGCTTGCCGAAGATGTTGCGGTCGCCAAAGCGGTGGATATCCCTGTGGTGAAACAATATCTTGGGGATAAAAAGATACGCCGGGTCATTTATGTCCCGGATAAGCTGGTGAATATTGTCGTATAATCCTTACGGAGAAAGGACGGCCGCGCGTGCGGCCGTTTTTATAAATACGGTTTTCTTACGTCGCCCAGTTTAATGGTAAAATGGAGGGGTAGTGAATAAACACTCCTAATTTCTTTTTTGGAATAAGGAATATATGTGCGGCATAGTCGGTTATATAGGAAAAAAAGAAGCGACTCCCATAGTTATCGATGGTCTGAAACGTCTGGAATATAGAGGATACGATTCTGCGGGGGTTGCCGTACACAATATCGGAGAACCGATAAAATTTCTTAAAAATGCGGGACGGGTTGCGAAGCTTGAGGGTGAAGTAAAAAAGAATGTTCCCGTCGGGACCGTTGCCATCGGGCATACGCGATGGGCAACGCACGGAGTTCCCAGCGATACGAACGCCCACCCGCATACGGATTGTACGGAAAAGATCTTTGTAGTTCACAACGGGATAATAGAAAATTATCTTCCAATAAAACAGGAGCTTGTGTCCGCGGGACACAAGTTTTCGTCTGAAACCGACACCGAAGTGCTTGCGCATCTCATTGAAAGTGTGTTTCGCGGCACCCTCGAGGATGCCGTAGCGCAGGCGTTGGCCCGCGTGCGCGGCGCGTACGCGGTTGCCGTTATCGCCGAAGGCGATCCGGCAAAAATAGTTGCTGCGCGCAATTCCTCCCCGCTGCTTATCGGGGTCGGGGACGGTGAAACTCTGCTTGCGTCAGACCCCGCGGCGGTCATCTCATCAACAAAAAAAGTCGTGTATCTCGAAGACGGGGAAATGGCGACGCTTACCGACGAGGGATTCCGCATTAAAGATCTTGGGGGTGAAGAGTTGCTCAAGCGCCTTGTTGAGATCCCCTGGACGCTGGAGGAAGCGGAAAAAAGCGGACACGCACATTTTATGCATAAGGAAATTTTCGAAGGCCCGGACGTTATCCGCAATACCATGCGTGGCCGCGTTATGCCGCAGGAAGGATTGGTGAAATTCGGCGGTCTTGAAAAAATAAGCAAGCGCCTTGCCGGCATCGATCGTATTATTCTCACGGCGATGGGAACCGCGTATCACGCCGCCCTGGTGGGGGAATACCTCATCGAGGAGCTCGCGGGCATTCCCTGTGAAGTTGAATATGCGGCGGAGTTCCGCTATCGAAATCCCATTCTTGATGACCGGAAACATACAATGCTGATCGCGGTATCGCAGTCCGGTGAAACGGCGGATACGTTGGCCGCGGTGCGTGAAGCGAAGCGGCGGGGCGTTCTCACGCTCGGCGTTGTTAATGTTGTCGGCTCATCGGTCGCCCGCGAAACCGATGCGGGTATTTATAATCATGCGGGACCGGAAATAGCGGTGGCGTCCACGAAAGCATTTTTGTCGCAGCTGACCGTTCTTACTATGTTGGCCGTGTTCCTTGGCCGTATGCGGAACCTCGAGACCGTGCGGGCAAAAGATATATTGCAGGAGCTTGTGGCGATACCGGATAAGATCAACGAGATACTGGCGCAAGAGCAGGTTATTATCGAGCTTGCCCAGTGGCTCAAAGACGCGGAGCACGTGTTTTTCCTGGGGCGAAAATACAGTTTCCCGGTCGCCATGGAAGGCGCGCTGAAACTAAAGGAAGTTTCATATCTGCATGCTGAGGGGTATAACGCGGCGGAAATGAAACACGGGCCCATCGCCCTGATCGATGAGTCGTTTCCAACCATTGCTGTTGCGCCGCGTGATTCTGTGTATGAGAAAACGCTCTCGAATCTGCAGGAAATAAAGGCGCGCAGCGGTCCGGTTGTTGCCGTCACAACAGCGGGGGATGAAGATATCCTTAAGCATGCCGATGCTGCGCTCTATATCCCGCCGACCATTGAAGCGTTAAGCCCAATTTTGTCTACGGTCCCGCTTCATCTTTTGTCGTATCACACTGCGGTCGCGCGCGGTTGCGATGTGGATAAGCCCCGGAACCTTGCAAAGTCCGTTACCGTGGAATAAGCTTGCGGCTTGACCATTTGGGCGCTCTCGGGTATCCTGTAAACCAGAAGATATTTCTGGTTTTTGTTTTTAAATTTTGTGTAGCTTTCTGCCGCGCTGTGCCGATTGATATGAACGGCGGCAGTATATTCGCTGGATTTGCCTCGTTGCGCGGACGCATTACGCATGTCGCGCGCGAGTTAGGAAATATACAACAGAATATATTGCGTCGCAGAACGACGGCCCAACGCGCTGAAAAATAATCACGTGTTTGAGGAGAACGCATACACAACCAATGCAGTATGACATCTTATTCACAGATGCTTTTTGGTCTGTTCCTGATAGTGCTGGGCGTTACGATAGGATACCTGTTGCGCCGCTTTCTGGCGCTTCAGCAGATGGCGTCCGCCGAATCAGAAGCGCGGCGTATCATAAATTCAGCCAAAGAAGAGGCGAATAAAACGCTTCTTGAAGCGCAGGAGAAATCGGTAAAAGTGATAGAAGAAGCAAAACGCGAGGCGCGTGAACGCGAGCGCGGTTTTGCCGCAGCCGAAGAGCGTATACAGCGCACGGAGCGCAAACTCGATGAGCGGTCGGCGAAACTCTCGAAAGAGGAAGAAACGTTCGAGCAGAAAAAAGAACAGCTTTCGGTATTGCGGGCGGAACTCGAATCGCTCAAAGACGAAGAATTAAAACGTCTCTCGCATATTGCTGGACTTTCCGTGGATGAAGCAAAAAATGAGCTATTTACCCGCGTTGAGTCGACTATCGGCGATGATCTGGCCCGCCGCGCTCAAAAATTGGGCGCCGAGGGCGAAGAACGTTTTGCGGAACGGGCGCGCGAAATAGTTGTTACCGCGCTTCAGCGGTATGCCGGCTCTCATTCCTCAGACGTTACCACGACCGTTGTGGCGCTACCCAATGAGGAGCTCAAAGGACGCATTATCGGCAAGGAAGGCCGTAATATTAAGGCGCTTGAGCGCGCAACTGGGTGTGAAATATTGGTGGACGATGCTCCCGGAGCTATCGTTGTGTCCGGTTTCGATCCCATCCGAAGACATATCGCGAAGCTTGCTCTTGAGAAACTTATTTCCGACGGTCGCATACAGCCCGCACGCATAGAAGAAGTTGTCGAGCAGGCAAAAGCGCAGATAGAGGCTGAAGTCCGCAGGGCGGGGGAGGCCGCAATAATGGATGTGGGAATTATCGGTATCGACCCGCGCCTTATTTATCTTCTGGGCCGCCTCAAGTTCAGGACAAGCTTCGGGCAGAATGTATTGCTGCATTCCATCGAGGCCGCTCATGTTGCCGGTATGATAGCCGCCGAAGTCGGCGCAAACGTGACGGTTGCAAAGAAGGGCGCCCTCTTCCACGACATCGGAAAAGCGATAGATCATGAAGTTGAAGGTACGCACGTTGAGATCGGACGGAAACTGCTTGCCCGTTTCGGCGTGGAGGATGCGGTCGTGAAAGCTATGCAGTCTCACCATGAAGAATATCCGTTCGAGAATCCCGAATCCATTATCGTGAAGGTCGCAGAAAGCATATCTGCGGCGCGTCCGGGAGCGCGGCGGGATACGGTGGAGAATTATATTAAGCGTCTTGAGGATCTTGAGCGCATTGCGAACGATTTTCCCGGTGTCGAGAAATCATTTGCCATACAGGCAGGTCGTGAGTTGCGCGTGTTCGTATCACCCAAGGATATCGATGACTGGGGATCACAGAAACTTGCCCGCGCTATTGCGGATCAGATAGAGGCAACGCTGAAATACCCCGGAGAGATCAAAGTGAACGTGATACGGGAGACTCGTATCGTGGAATACGCAAAGTAGGGAAGATAAAAACGCCGTTCTCACGAAAAAGAACGGCGTTTTTGCTTTTTTGTCATAAAAACACCGGTTATGTCGGCGGAAAAGTCTGTTTGGGGCGGAAAAAAGCGAAAAATTTGAGAAAAACGCAGTGTGGACAACGCTTTTGGACGATTTGGGTTTTGCCCTGTACAATACAACCAGGAAAATTAAGCCTTTTTTGAAAGGTTTTTGAAGGAGGTGAGAAATGTATGACAAAAGAAGGACTCGTTGAAGCCGCACAAAAGGTGCTCGGAGGTTCCCGGGCAGAAGCGGCACGCGTCGTTGATTCCGTGTTCGATACTATTGCAAAGTCGTTGAGCAACGGCGAGGACGTCGCGGTATCGGGTTTCGGTAAATTCCGCGTTGCACACCGCAAGGCGCGAACAGGACGCAACCCAAAGACAGGAGCAACTGTCCAGATCGCGGCCACAAAAGTGCCCCGTTTCTCAGCAGGCAAGGCTCTCAAAGATGCGGTCAAATAATGTATTTCTAGCTAGAAATGGCAAAAATCCCCGTATATGGGGATTTTTGTTTGGTTGGTGAAGAGAAAATTATGTAATAAAAATCGCTTGCATTCTGTGATTGCCGGACTTAAAATCTCACCAAGGTCGATTATGGCAATTTCAGCGAAAGCTTCGAAAGATGCTGTAAAGTGGAAAAACCAAAGGTTTTTAAGTACAATTTTTAACATTTAAAAATTCCTACTATCTATGAAAAAATTGAAACTTAGCAGGTCGCACAAATTGTTCTTAATATCCGCAATTGTCGTATTCAGCGTATTTGGCGGCACGGTCATCAGCCCGTTCACAACCGCACTGGCGGTAACGTGTAGCGGATATGGATGTGATAACACAAGTCCGGTTACAACGGGTTGTTCTTCGGGTGCAGTCACCAAAAAGACCGCAAATATTTATGATGCTCCCAACTACACGTTTTTGCTTGCGAAAGTAGAATTGAGATATTCTTCAACATGTAAAACCATTTGGAGTAGAATCACCAATTTGGCTGCTCAAGAAAGTCTCGACATGTGGACTTCGACTCAACGCCGTTACAGCCCCAATGGTACTACCACGACCGTTTCAGATTTAGATTATAATGTCTCGTATCAAGGTAGCGCATATAGCCCACAACTCTATTTGCCCGCATCGGATTCGGATGGATTGTCGGGGAGGGCGGGTGATTACGTAAGCAACGGAACTGTTTATGCCGGGGGTGCGTATACCGCATATTGGGGTGGTATCTAGCAACAGAATTTTGACGAGCTATTGGTAAAGATAATCAACTGGTTCTATAAACAAAAATCCCCGTATATGGGGATTTTTGTTTGGTCCATTGAGCGATATGAAACAAACACGTAAAACGAGGCGCGGTTTTAGTGTTTGACTGCTGTCAAAAATAGCGATAAGCTCTTACTTAAACCTTTCTGGAAGAAAGATAAATCGTTGATCAGACAAAACCAACCCGTTTGGGTTTTGGGTCGATTGTCGCCTTCGGCGGTTTAATAGTAATAAAAGATAATTAATTTTAAATTTATACATATGACTAAATCAATGAAGCCATTTTTAGCCTCTTCTATCCTGGCAGCTAGTTTGTTCAGCGCAGGCACACTTGCTCCGCTTTCTACCGCTTTGGCGGTAACGTGTAGCGGATATGGATGTGATAACACAAGTCCGGTTTCGACCGGATGCTCATCCAGTGCGACCACCAAGAGGACCACAAATATGTACAATAACCAGTGGCCCTATAACCTGGTTTCGAAAGTAGAGTTGAGATATTCTTCCACGTGTCACACCGTGTGGAGCCGAGTGGTCCTGCTTTCCGATGAGGGCGCGACCGATGTATATACGGATGTGACCCGGCGGATCACAAATCCCGACACGGGCGCCAAGACGTATAAGACCGCTTCCGATGTCGATTATAATCTCTGGTATCCGGCCAGCGCGTATAGCCCGCAACTGTATCTCTCGACGGGAGCGAACGGTCATGCAGGAAAAGCGCTTGGTAATGTGACCAATCAGACTGTTATGTCCGCATCAGGAGAGACCTCGTACTGGTCTTATTAATCAGGATGCAAAGCAAAATCCCCGCACGCGCGGGGATTTTTGTTTGGGTAAAAATAAAAGCCGGATATATGCGGCTTTGCGTGGGATGTTGTTGCGGTCTCTGGTTGGTGGGCGAGGAGAGAGTCGAACTCTCATGGATTTCTCCACACGATTTTGAGTCGTGCGCGTCTACCATTCCGCCACTCGCCCAAGCCGTTAAAGTACATAGGGATAATATGCTTTTTTGGCACGTGAGGCAAGGGATTTCGTTGCGCCGGGGGCGTGTGGCGTGCTAATTTGGTGATGTGGCAAAAGTTATCGCAATTGCGAATCAAAAAGGCGGAACGGGAAAGACAACGACCGCGCTGAACCTGGGCGCGTATCTTGCCGCGCTTGGGAAAAAAGTATTGTTGGTTGACCTCGACCCGCAGGGCAACGCGACCGGTGGTTTGGGCATTAAACCGGAGAATCTTGCCGTTCACGTGTATCATGCGTTGGTTGGAAAAGTTCCTGCGCGAGATATAATGCGTTCGACCGGTTTTTACGGATACGATCTTCTTCCGGCGGCTCCGGATCTTGCGGGGGCGACGGTGGAATTGGTTGATGTCCCCGAGCGGGAATTTAAGCTCAAGAACCTTCTGGATACCGTTTCGCAAGACTATGATTATATAATCATCGATTGTCCTCCCAGCCTTGGCGTTCTTACCATAAACGGTCTTGCCGCGGCCGATGAGGTGCTCATTCCGGTGCAAGCCGAGTTCTTTTCCCTGCAAGGCGTGCGTCAGATCGAGGATACCGTAAAGCTTATCCAGGAGAACTTCGGGACCGATCTTGGAATTTTAGGAGCGCTCATAACGTTGTATGATAGGAGGAACGCATCAGCCCGGGCTAATGCGAAAGAGTTGCGGCGAACGTTCGGGGGGCGCGTGTTTGATACCGTTATTCCCCGCGCTATTGCGCTTGCCGACGCTCCGGCCCGCGGCCTCACGATATTGCAGTTCGCGCCGGATTCTCCGGGCGCGCATGCGTATCGGCAGCTTGCGGAAGAGATCGTAAATATCCACTCTGGCGTATTGTCGGATACCGAGGAAGAAAAATTACAGGAAGATATTGAAAGCGAATAACATTATGGCAACAGGACGAGGGTTGGAATCGTTGATTCCTTCACGAAAAGAACCGAAAAAAGAAAAGAGCGGCCCCGCCAAAAAGGGGAGTAAGAACCACGAGACAATGTATCTCGTGGATCTCAAAGACATTCAGCCGAATCCGAACCAGCCGCGCCGCGAATTTGATCAGGATGCGCTGCATGAGCTCGCCTCATCTATCCGCGAACACGGAGTGCTGTTGCCGCTTGTTGTACGCCGTCTGGAAAAATCCACCGAACGCGGTTCCAGCGTTGCTTTTGAGATCATCGCCGGCGAGCGGCGTTGGCGTGCCGCAAAAATGGCCGGCTTGCCGCGCGTTCCCGTTATTGTCCGGGAACCCAAGGACGAGCGGCATACTCTTCTGCTGTCTTTGATAGAGAATGTGCAGCGCGAAAACCTCAATCCACTTGAGCGCGCATACGCATTTAAGCGCCTTCTGGGTGATTTTAAACTGACGCACGAGGAAGTTGCGGCGCGCGTGGGAAAGAGCCGCGAGTTCGTAAGCAATACGGTGCGTCTCTTGGGTCTGCCGGCGGTTATCCGCGAAGGTATTGCCCGCGGTGTCATAACCGAGGGTCACGCGCGTTCTATTCTCGCATTGAATACGGAGAAAGCACAGCGCCTTCTGTTCTCGAAGATACAAAAAGAAAAACTGTCGGTACGCGGCGCGGAGGAAGTCGTGAAATTGTTGAAATCACGTCTGCGCCAGGCGCCAAAACGGGAAGCCGGAGAGAAGCGCGGCGCGCTGGAAGATCAGCTGAAATCAAAATTTGGAGTTTCCGTTCGCCTTCTTACTAACGGCAAACGCGGTTCTATTTCTATTTCGTATTCGAATAAAGAAGAATTTGAGCGTCTTCTCCGGCTTCTGCTGGGGTAGGCGGTAAAACGAGGAGCGCGTATTTGACCGGGGGGACATCCCCCCGTATTATATTTGCAGTGAATCTTTGAAAAAGGAGACCAGATGCTGCCCGATGTGTTCGAGAGCGAGTATTATCGCGCCGATGTTGTCCGGAAGATCGTCATTGACGGCCACGAGATTGCGTACGTCAAAGCGACAATGCCGTCCTCCGGAGAGGTTGAATATATGCTGACGTGCGAGTGCGCGTACGATGCGGACTCCGGGAATTTTAATCCCTGGGAGCGCGCATCCTGCGGCCCCCGCTCGGCAGCCGCATATCTGCGGCGATGGGAAGTCAGCCGTGAGTTGAGCGACAAGTACGGGCTTCAGGATTTTATTGATATGTTCAATCCCGTATTTCCATATGTGAGCGACGAGCTCAAGAGCGCCATCGTCGAATTGTTCGAGCGTTCACAGCGCAACGAGTGGCTGGGCGGGAACACCAATTATCTTTCCGGGGTGTTGATTAGCGATATCCTTTCTATTCACGCTTCATTAAGCGTGAGCATCGGTGATATATGGACGTGCGTTAACATTCTTGAGCGCGAAGGAAAACTTGCGTGCGGTACCGGTATAAGTGCGGCGTGGGCCGGCATTATCGTTCCCTATGACGCGCGGCGGAAGCGGAAGAATCCGAAATACCCGTATCTCACCAAAACGGTCGGCTCCTGGACGGTAAAAGTTTTTTCGCCCCAGACCAGCGGATTTGAGCCCCTTGAGTGGCTTGTGCAGGTCTGCAACAAGGCCGGGAAAATACATCACGAGGAGCGTATTCCGCTTCTGTATCATCCCAAGTGGCTATCCGGCGCCGAGAACAAAGACGAGGCGTTCCATGCGACCGATGTCGCCAGGCTTGCGCTTGCGCTTGCCGAAGCGGAAGAGAGGATCTGGAACGGCTCCGTCGAATAAAAATAACGACCCGCAAAATACGCGGGCCGTTTTCTTTTAAAAAACGGGATGTTAGCTTAAGAAACGTGCTTTTGTTTCAAGTACGCCCTTTATTTTTTTGAAGCGGAAAATAACGCGCGGCAAATCCTGTTTTTCCTTGACCGTACCGACAATATGGATATCAACAACGCCGATGTGTTCTTCGGACGCCGCGCTTTCTATTTTTACGATATTCACGCCGAACTTTGCCAGTACCGCAGAAAGGTCTTTGAGAAGTCCGACGCGGTCCTCCACGGTCACGATAATTTCAATACGGGTCGGTTCTTTCTTGGGCCGCACCTCAACGCCCTGCGCCCTCAGTGATTTGCGTATGTGCGAGCGGGCTGCGGTTGTTTTTGCGATATCCAGGAGGTTTTGCGAGGGGACTTTCCCTTTTTGGGTTATTACCTCAACAACATCGCCGTTATGCAGGGCCGTGTTGAGGCTTACGAATTTATCGTTCACGCGCGCGCCCGAAGCCTTCTCGCCTATGTGCGAATGTATGGCGAAGGCAAAATCGAGGGGGGTTGCGCCGTCGGGAAGCTCTATCACATCGCCTTTGGGGGTAAATACGAATATGCGTTCGCTGAAGAAATCTATTTTCAGCGCGTCCAGGAATTCGTCGGTGCCTTGTATTTCACGCTGCCACTCCGAAAGCTGTTTTATCCAGCGCAGGCGTCTGGTCGTGACCACGCCGTGGTCCGGTTTTCCGCCCTCCTCATATGCCCAATGCGCAACGATGCCGTATTCCGCTTCCTGCTGCATGTCGGCGGTGCGTATCTGAAATTCCGTAATGACCCCGTCTTCGCAAAATACGGTCGTGTGCAGCGAGCGATAGCCGTTGGGTTTCGGAAGGGCTATATAGTCTTTGATGCGCCCGGGAAGCGGCTTCCAGTATTTGTGGATAATGCCGAGCGTTGCATAACAGGCGGACACGTCCTGCACGATAATGCGCATGGCAACAAGGTCATATATTTTACTCATATCCATGTTGGTGCGCTGTAATTTCTGCCAGAGACTGTAGTAATGTTTTGCGCGCGCCTGTATCTCAAGCGGCTCGATACTTTCTTTTTTGAGCAGTTCGCGCAGAATGGGCTCTATCCGTTCAAGGTACAGCGCCCGCTCTTCATAGAGGTTCGTTACGGTGTCGCGGAGCGTTTTATATTCTTCGGGATAGACGTATGGGAACGCAAGGTCGTCCAGGCGTCCTTTTATATCTCCCATACCCAGACGGGATGCGATGGGGGAATATACTTCGAGTGTTTCCAGCGCTATGCGCCGGCGCTTGTGCGGGGAAACGTGCGAGAGCGTGTCCATGTTGTGGAGTCTGTCGGCAAGCTTAATGAGTACCACGCGGATATCCTGCGCCATCGCGAGGAACATTTTCCGTAAATTCTCAACATGCCGCTCTTCGCCCTGGTATTTTATTTTTCCGAGCTTTGTGACGCCGTCTACGAGGAATGCCACTTCGTCGCCGAATTCCTGCTGTATATCGTCTGTCGTGAATGGCGTATCGTCGACGACGTCATGCAGGAGAGCTGCGGCTATTGTCGCATCATCAAGTTTAAGTTCCGCAAGCGTCCGGGCCGCCGCTAAGGGATGCACGATATAGGGCTCGCCGGACGCGCGTTTTTGTTCCGAATGCGCGGTTTCGGCAAAATGGTACGCTTTTTCTATCAATGCGATATTCGCACCCGGGTTCGTGCGGGTGATAAGCGATATGAGTTCTTCGAATTGGGAGTTTGACGCCACGATTCCATTTTGATACAAAGCGCTCATCACAACAAGGATATTTGAAAATGGCCCGATGGGATCAGGCGGCTGCCGAAGCCGTGAACGATGGGTATATTCCCTGGAAGCGACGCGCGTTCAATTGCGTATGGCGCCAGGGGTCTCTGGTCGAATTGCACGATTCGCGTCCGCGCATTCCCGCGAATAAACGGAAGCGGTATTTTCTGCTTGTGAAAAAACAGGAAAATGCCTGGCGGACCGTCGAACTTACTGCGGCAAACCGCCGCCGTATCGCGTGCGGACTGGTACCGCACGAGACCGCTCTTGAGCTCGCATTCGTGCTTTCTGCGGGCATCGCGCTGTATTTTGACGGTGCGGAATTCGACACCTATCCGTAAATAAAACATGAACCGCATTCACGTGCGGTTTTTTCATAAAAACCGTTGACATAGAATTGCGGAAACCGTATCCTAATGAGTAAAAGTTTTTTGCGAATAATAAGGAGATGTGCGTGAACAACGCGAATGCCGCGGCCCGTAAGACCTGGAAGAATCATATCTTTGACGGACTTAAGGCGGGAATGACGTTGAGTGTTTTTTCCGTTGCCAAGCCCCACGGCAAACATATGTTTATTGTTGCCGGCGCCCCTTCTGCAACGCGCGTATGCGTTATCAGGCTTACAAAAGCAAATATCGGGCGCATTCTTGAGGGCAAGGCGCCGCAGCGCTCCACTATCACCAGAGCCGACTTTTTGTCGGACACCTTTCATCTTCTTGACGTTCCTTCGGTCAAACAAAACACCCGGCAGTAAGACGGGTGTTTTTTATTCCTGTGATTCGTCTTTGGCGGCTTCCGGCGCGCTTTCCGTGTCGTCGTTCTTGGGCGCCCTCCATCCGCATTCTTTATTGGAACAGCGTTTCCCGCTTTTATTTTGAACGATAAGAGAATCGCATTGCGGACATTTTTCGCCCGTCGGTTTTTCCCACAACGCAAACGTACAGGCGGGGTATTTCGAGCAACCGAAAAAGAAACGGCCCCGCTTGCTTTTGCGTTCGATTATCTCTCCTTCCTTGCATGAGGGGCACGTCACGCCGATGCTTTTTATTATCGGTTTCGTATTCTTGCATTCCGGGAATCCGGAGCACGCAATGAATTTTCCGAATCTGCCGAATCGGATTATCATTTCGCGTCCGCATTTTTCGCACGTGATGCCGGCCGGTTGTATGGCGGCTTCGTGTTTTTCTACCGTTTCATATTTTAGGGCAAGGTGTTTGGAGAAGGGGTCGTAGAACTCCTGGATGACGGGGACCCATTCCATATCGCCGTTGGCTATCTTATCAAGGTCTTCTTCCATTGCTGCGGTGAATTTGAGGTCGACTATTTCCGGGAAGTTCTCGACCAAAAGGTCGTTCACAAGTATGCCGATGTCGGTGGGTTTGAGGCGGCGCGCCTCATCGCGTTCAACATAGTTGCGGGCCAATATCGTCGAGATTATCGGTGCGTAGGTGGAAGGCCGTCCAATTCCGAACTCTTCAAGCGTCTTAATGATGGATGCTTCGGTGTAGCGCGCCGGCGGTTCGGTGAAATGCTGTTCCGGGGTGAGCGCCACGCAGGTCAGCTGTTCGCCCCTCGAGAGCTCGGGAAGCGCGGCGTCCTCTTTTTTGGTCGGCCACACATGCAGGAACCCGTCGAATTTCAGCGTTGAGCCGTTTGCGCGGAACACATACGTTGATGCGGTGCCGGCTGCGCCAATATCGGCGCTTGCGGTCGCGAACAACGCCGGGGGCATCTGTGATGCTATGGTGCGCCGCCATATGAGGTCGTAAAGCCTCCATTGGCGCGCCTCCAATTTTCCTTTCAGCGATTCCGGCGTGCGGGAGGGGCTCGTGGGGCGTATTGCCTCGTGTGCTTCTTGTGCGCCCTTTGCTTTTCCTTTGAAGTGGCGCGCGCCCTGCGCGTACGTATCGCCGATCTGCTCGGCAATGAATGTTTGTGTCGAGGAAAGGAATCCGTCGGCAAGGTTCGCTGAATCCGTCCGCATGTATGTTATTAACCCGACCGATTCACCGTCTATTTCAACACCCTCATAGAGTTGTTGCGCAAGCACCATTGTCTGTCGCGCGGAAAAATGCAGACGCCGCCACGCCTCCTGTTGCAGTGTGCTGGTGCGGAACGGAGGAAGGGGATTGAGCGTGCGGTCTTTTACCGAAACACCCGCGACAGTCCAGGACGCGCCCGCAAGGTCTTTTTCGATGAGTGCGGCATCGGGGGCGGATGCGATGGCGAATTTTTCGACATCGGTGCCGTCGCGCGTCACAAGGTGCGCCGCAAAACGTTTCTCGCCGGCCGTTTCAAGTTCGGCTTCGATAGTCCAGTACTCCTGCGGAACGAATTTTTCCCGTTCGCGTTCCCGGTCGACAATAAGACGCAGGGTAGCCGATTGTACCCGTCCTGCCGAAAGCCCTCGGGCAACCTTTTTCCACAGGAACGGCGAAAGTTGATATCCCACAATGCGGTCAAGGATGCGCCGCGCCTGCTGCGCGTTCACGCGCTTCATATCTATATAGCGCGGTGAGGCGAGCGCGCTTTCGATCGCTTCGCGCGTTATCTCGTGGAACACGATGCGCTTGAGATTCCCGGGAGCCGCATCTCCCGACGGAGCCACGAGCTGGGTGATGTGCCACGCTATAGCCTCTCCTTCCCGGTCTTCATCGGTCGCAAGGATTATTTCTTCCGCTTTTATTATTTGTTTTTTCAGGCCGTTCACGCGTTTTTGCGATGCGCGCGGAATGACATATTTTGGCGTGAACGAATTTTCAACATCGATGCCCAGGGTCGAGCGGGGAAGGTCGCGCACGTGTCCGAATGAGGCCACGATATCGTAGCCTTTACCGAGAAATTGCTGGATCGTCCTCGCTTTGGTGGGCGATTCCACTATTACGAGTTTTTTTGTAACAGCCATGAATGATTATGAAGCGGTTCCGAACCGGCCGCCGCCCAAATTAATGATGCGTCCTGCAAGCTCAAGTGCAACAAGCGTTGTGGTAAGTTCTGCCGGAGCGCGTCCGGTCGCAGCGGAAAGCTCATCGGCGAAACGGGGTCCATCGGCGAGAAGTTTCAGTATCGCGCGTTCGTTCTCGGAGAGCGCTTGTTCGTTCGTTGTATCCGCCGCTGTATAGATACCATATTCTTCGAGTATGTCATATGCGTCAAGTACGGCTTTTGCGCCTTCGCGCAGCAGGCGGTTGGGACCGCGTGAATGTTCGGATGTTATGGGGCCCGGCACCGCGAACACGTCGCGGTTTTCTTTCAGTGCAAGTGTTGCGGTAATAAGCGCTCCGGATTTTTCTTTTGCTTCAATTATTAGTACGCCGCGCGACAAACCCGCAATGATCCGGTTCCGTTCCGGAAAATGGAACCGTTCCGGCGTGGTGCCCGGCGCGTATTCCGAAATAAGCGCACCGCCGCTCTCAAGTATGCGCCGCGCAAGTGTTTTATGCGAGGGAGGATAAATGCTTGCGTCATCAATACCCGATCCAAGAACAGCGACAGTAACGCCGCCCGAGGCGAGCGTTGCTTCGTGTGCGATGCCGTCTATTCCCAAGGCAAGGCCGCTTACGATGGTGGCGCCATGGCGCACAAGCTCCCGTACAATTCCCGGCGTTATCTGTTTTCCGTATGCGCTCGGCGTGCGGGTCCCCACGACCGCAAGAGCAAGCGCATCGCGCGCCGGGAGCGTCCCGCGGACATATAATGTGCGCGGCGCGTTATGTATTTCTTTCAGCGCCGGCGGGTACGCCGCGTCATTAATCGATATCGTTGTGATGTCGTTCATGTGGACGTGTTTTTTCGTGCTTAATTTGTTCTACGGCCTCGGCCAACATCTGGCAATAGAGATTCAAACCGACCCGGTTAACGCTTCCTGATTGTTCTCGTCCCAGGATATTTCCCGCGCCGCGTATTTCCATGTCGCGCTCGGCGATGCGCCAACCCGAACCCAGGTCCTCGGCTTCTTTCAGCGCTTCAAGGCGGCGCGATGCTTTTTCGGTAAGTTTTTTTCTGCGCCACAAAAAATATGCATGCGCTTTAATGTGTCCTCGTCCGATCCGTCCGCGCAATTGGTAGGCCTGCGCAAGCCCAAGTTTTGTCGCGTCGTCAACGATAAGCGTGTTTACGTTTGCAAGGTCGATGCCGTTCTCAATGATGGTCGTTGCGATAAGAACATCTATGTCTCCCGCACGCAATTTACCCATAACATCAATAAGTCCGTGTTCGCCTACTCGCCCGTGTATGACGCCGATGCGCGCCTTGGGGGTCAGGCGGCGTATTTCCTCCACGACCCTTCCTATCGTCATGATGCGGTTATGCAGGAAATAAACCTGTCCGCCGCGTTCAAGCTCTTTTTCTATCGCGGTTTTCACAAGCGTCTGTTTCCACGGCTCAAGTATCGTTTCCACGCTTTGGCGTCCGGGAGGCGGTGTTTGTATGCGCGACATTGGTCGGAGGCCAGCCAGCGCAAAATAGAATGTACGGGGTATCGGCGTTGCCGAAAGGCTCAACACATCGAGGTGAGAGCGTGCCGAGCGTAACGCTTCTTTGGCCCGCACGCCGAAGCGTTGCTCCTCGTCTATCACAAGCAGCCCGAGGTTCTTGAAGTGTACGTCGCGTGAGAGTATGCGGTGTGTTCCGATAACGACGTCAATTGCGCCGGAAGCGAGACCCGAAAGTATTTTTTTCTGCTCGGCGTTCGTTTGCAGCCGCGTTAGGAGCGCGACGTTCATGCCGAATTTTTCAAACCTTTTTTGCGCGGTGGTAAAATGCTGGTCCGCCAGTATCGTGGTGGGGGACATAATGGCGGCCTGAGTGCCGTTGGAAACCGCGCGGAATATCGCACGTAAGGCAACTTCGGTTTTTCCAAATCCCACGTCTCCGCATATAAGCCGGTCCATGGGTTGTGGCGATGACATATCGCGCATAATGTCGGCAATCGCCCGTGTCTGGTCGGGAGTTTCGCTGTGGCGGAATGTATGCGCGAAATCTTTTTCCGCATCATCGTTCGCATACGGCGTCCGTTCCGCCGCTTCTTTTGCGGCGTAGAGCTCAAAAAGTTCTTTGGCGAATGCAATGACGTCTTCTCGTACCGCTCGTTTTGTTTTCAGCCATAATGTTCCTCCGAGGCGCGCAACGGACGGTTCCCCGAAAGCGAGATACCGGCTCAGTTTGCGCGACATGCGCAGCGGAACAAACAAGCGGTCTCCTTTCGCATATTCCAATACGTGATATTCGCGCTCATCGTTCCCGATCGCAAGCATCTCGGTCCCCGCATAGCGTCCGATGCCGTGGTCAAGGTGCACGAGAAGCTCTCCCGTTTTAAAATCCGTTGTTTGGGTCTCAAGCGCGCGTCCCATTATTTTTTCCCATTCACCCCGTCCGATATCCGATGTGCGTGCAATTGCCGCAATGCGCTCTATATAATTTCCGGCTAGCTCAATGCGGAACGGACATTCCATATTAAGCGGGAACACATCCAGTATTCCGCCGCGGTGCGCGAATTCGCCCCAGCGCGTCACATCGAGCACTTTTTCATATCCCAACTCGTCCAGCTGCCGCAGCAGTTCTCCCAGGACGGCCCGCGCGCCTTCTTCAAGAACAAGCGCCTTGTGTTTCCACGCCGTGTCGTTGGCAAGCGATGCAAGTATGCGCTCGCGGTTTTGCGAATACCACAAAACGGGCTTTCCCAGCATTTCCGGGGTAAGCCCGACGATCAATAATTCATGTTGATCGCGTCGTTCGTTCATTTGTACGAAACACAGCATACACGAGAACGGGTTGACGCGCCACACGGCGGGGGTCTATAACACAAGCAACGCGCCCGTTTTCAAAAGGAGCATGCCGCATGAAGCGTCTTGTGCGTTCCTGGTGCATCTGGACCGCTGTTGCCGCCTTCGCGCTTGTCATTACTCTGGCCCTTCTTCCGCAAGTCCCGCGCCTTCCTCTCGAGCAGCTTGTTGTCGTCGCGCTTTTCTTCGGCACATTGCTTACTATCGCGCACGAGGTCCATTGGGGACCCTCGTCGCCGAACCGCCCGTAATTATAAACATAAGCCGCCACGCCGAAGGCATGACGGCTTTTTCATTTGCACAAAAAAATTTTTATCGCTGGTTGAATTCGTTCATTGCGGCAACCGCGCCTTCTTCCGCGCAGACGCCCAGCGCTTCGGCCGCAAGCTTCACGCCTTTTTTAATTTTCGGTTCCTCGCCCGGAGAAAATTTTCCCACAACAAGTTTATTGAGGTTGCGGTCGCGCCATTTCGCGGATTTTCCCGTACCGATACGTATGCGGGCTATTTCCTCCGTCTTTAAGGCGCGCATCACGGATGCGACGCCCTTGTGTCCGCCCGCGCTCTTGTTTATGGAAATTTTTATCGTACCCAGCGGGATATCCATATCGTCATGGACCACGACTATCTGCTGGGGCTTCGTCTTATAGAATTTCGAAAGGACAAGCGCGGCCTTTCCCGAATTGTTCATGAATGTTTCGGGAAGCGCGGCCACTACTTTTGTTTTTCCCATTTTGGATTCCGAAAGCGACGAAAAGAATTTTTTGTTTTCTGATGGAGCGGGAGCATCCGATGTTTTCAGCCAGCGCATCACGGCCGTGCGGCCCGCGTTGTGGCGGGTATTTTTATATTCGTCTCCCGGGTTTCCCAGACCCAGTATAAGAAGAGTATTGGACATATGAAACGATTATTATATAGTACGAACACGTCAGTTCTCAAAAATATGATAGCAGAAAAAAGGAGCGTGGGGGATGCGCGACGTCGCGGATTTTCTCATAGGGCTTGCCGCCTGGGTTGTGGTCGTGCTCGGCGCACTCGCCGCAGTCGTTGCGCTGGGCGTCGTTGCGTTCAGTGTGTTCGTCTTCCTCTCGTCGCTTTTTGGTCCTCTCGTGACCATTTTTCTGGCGCTTTTCGTCTTTATGGCGTGGTATTTCCGCGACGATATCGCCGATACCGGCCACACCATCATTGATAGGGTATACGGTACCCGCGCCAGGTGAACAAAAATACCGCATGCGATCTCATGCGGTTTTTATTTTTGCAGAAGTTCCGCCACGCGGGCGCGTATTTCGCTGTAGTCGAACGTTCCCGCCCGCGGAACAAGGGTCGAGGCCACTCCCGCGCCAAGATAGGGCCGGTAGTCGGCCAGCAGGGAATTGGCCTGTCCGCCATCAAGCGCCAGGGTGCGAATGCGTGTCGGGTCAATATCCTGTGCGATGCTCCAGGCCCGCTTTATTTCCCGCGCATCGGCGCTCGTTCCCAGGTTTGTGCCCATGGTCGATATGAGCGAGAGAATTTTGGGGAGGTCGCGAATGAGGCTTAAAGCTTTTGCTTTCGTGAGAAGCGCCGCGATAATTTGTTGCTGGCGCTCCATTCGTCCGAAGTCGCCGCGTATATCGTGACGCGTGCGGGCATATTTTTGTGCGGTAGCGCCGTCCAGGAAACGCCATCCGGCATCAAGCGCGAATGTTTCATGTCCGTATCCGGTTGTCGGGAATTGCGGGTCGCGTATATCGCGTTCAACGAATACGTTCACGCCACCCAAAGCGTTCACGACATCTTCAAGCGCCGCCACATTGAGAACTATCGCGTAGGGAATAGAGAGCCCCGTTATTTCTTCCAGTTTTGCGCGGACCGGCGATGTATGCGACGCAATATCGGTTATGCCGGCGCGCTCATCATCAAGTTTTTTTGTGAGGTAGAGCGTATTGATGCGCGATACCAGCCGGCCGTCGGGCAATTGCACCAGAAGGTCTCGCGGCACGGAGACAAGCGATGTTTGTTTTGTTTCGGTGTTTACGCTCGCGACAACGATCGAATCCGTAAGCATGGGGGATTCATATCCGGGACCGCTCATGCCCAGAAGCAATATATTCACGCGCCCCCTGTCTTCGCCCGTGAGCGGCGCCTCTTCTATGAAGGGAAGCGTTGCGAATGTGCGGGCTGTGCGGAGGAACTGTGCGGTTTTGCCCGCTCCCACATCAAACGATGAAGAACCTCCAAGCGCGACAAAAGCAACCGCGCACACGGCGATACCAATGGAAGTTATCCGCAGTACAATGACGGCAAGTCGATGCATGAAATCATCATGCCCCACAACCCACGGCGTATCAAGGGATTTTGCGGTTGCTCGCCATTGAGGGTGTGTTATAATTCGCGACGATGAACGCAATACGAAATTTTGCAAGTTCGGTATGGGACGTGGCGAAAGTGGTCATTATCTCGGCGGCGATCATCATTCCCATACGCACCTTCATTTTCCAGCCATTTTTCGTTCGTGGAACCTCAATGGTGCCCACGTTCTACAACGGCGACTATCTTCTCATCGATGAGCTCACATACCGCTTCCGTGAACCCTCGCGCGGGGAAGTTGTCGTATTCCGCTATCCCAACGACCCAAAACAGTTCTATATTAAGCGCATCATCGGGTTGCCGGGCGAGAAGGTGTCCGTGCGCAACGGGAGCGTTTCCGTACTCAGCGAAGGCAAGGAAATAGGTCTTGAAGAGCCCTACATATCGCCGGGTTCCGCTTCGGAATCGCGGGATATCGTTGCGGGACCGGATGAGTATATTGTATTTGGCGATAACCGTCCCCACAGTTCCGATTCGCGTTCGTGGGGTCCGGTGCCGAAAAAATATTTCGTAGGACGCGTATTCCTTACCGCCTGGCCACTCAATGATATCGCAGTATTTGCCGCACCAATCTATTAAATTTTATTCATATGGACGAGCAGCAACAGCAACCAGAAGAAATAAAAAAGGAAAAACGGAACAAAGCGTATGCGGCGCCCGCGGGCATGCACGATATTTTGCCCGACGAGCAGCACGTGCGCCAGCATATTTTTGAAACGGTGCAGGAACTTGCAACGGATTACGGTTTCGGGCGCATCGACACGCCCGTTGTCGAGCAGGCGGAACTTTTTTCGAAAGGCATCGGTGAGGTAACCGATATCGTCGAGCACGAAATGTACATGCTCAAGACCAAGGGCGGTGAAATGTTGGCGCTTCGCCCCGAGGGCACCGCGCCCATTGTGCGCGCCTACGTCGAGCACGGCATGCACGTGTGGCCGCAACCGGTGAAGTTATGGTATTGGCAGCCCATGTTCCGCCACGAGCGCCAGCAACGCGGCCGCTACCGGCAATTCTGGCAATTCGGGTTCGAGGCGCTGGGTGAAGTCGATGCGGCTATCGATGCCGAAATAATCCAGCTTATGGTGACCATCCTGAAAGAGCTGGGCCTCAAGGACGTGAACGTGCAGCTCAATTCCATCGGCTGTTCGCAGTGCCGTCCCTATTACAAGAAAGCGCTTGCGCATTATTACCGGCCGTTCGCAGAAAAAATATGCGCAAATTGCAGGCGGCGGATGAAGGTGAACCCTCTGCGCATGCTCGACTGCAGAGACGAGCGGTGTGTGCGTATCCGTCAGGGCGCTCCCCAGATCATGGATCACATATGCGAAGAGTGCCGCAAGCACTTAAAGAGCCTGTTGGAATTCCTGGAAGAGATATCCATGCCGTATTTTTTGAATCCGTATCTTGTGCGCGGCCTCGATTACTATAACCGCACGGTATTTGAAATAATGCCGGCCGATGCGCCTGTTGCGGAGAGCGCCGAAGAGCAGGTAAAGGCGGGGGAGGGTGCGGACAGGAAAGAGCGTCCCGCCCAATTGGCGCTTATCGCCGGAGGGCGCTATGACGGTCTGGTGAAAATGCTGGGCGGGCGTACAACGCCGGCGTTTGGAGCCGCGGCGGGCATTGAGCGTATCGTGCATGAAATGAAAAAACGCGGCGTTAAAATACCGGAGGCTCCCAAGCCGAAAGTGTTCGTTGTGCAGCTGGGGGATCTTGCCAAACGAAAGAGCCTGAAACTTTTTGAAGAGCTGCGGCAGAATAATATCCGTGTCGCCTCGTCTTTCGGGCGCGATTCAATTAAATCGCAGCTGAAACTCGCGGATAAGCTTGGTGTCGAGTTCGCGCTTATCCTGGGACAGAAAGAGGCGCTTGAGAATTCCATTATTCTGCGCGAGATGACCGCGGGCGAGCAGTTCACCGTTCCCATGCATAAGCTTGTTGATACGCTGAAGAATAAATTACGGAAACACTAATGCGTCAGTAGACAGGGGCGCGCGCGCCGTGCTATGTTTATTTGGAAAAACAGCAGGGCCCGGGCGCACCGTATATATATGGAAGAGTGCATATTTTGTGAAATTGCGTCGGGGTCGCAGAAAGCGGATATCGTTCATTCCGATGAGAGATGCGTCGCCTTCCGCGACATCCATCCCAAAGCGCCCGTTCACATCCTTATTGTTCCCAAACAGCACATCGCGTCCGTTGCGGATACGAGTGATGCGGATGGAGAACTTCTGGGACATCTTGTGCGGCGCGCCGCAGATATCGCCGCCACGCAGGGCATTGCGCAGTCCGGGTACAAACTCGTCTTCAATGTGGGACGCGGCGGGGGACAGGTCATCGATCACGTTCATCTTCACATGTTGGGCGGTTGGAATAACGGGAACGCGCCCCCTGCTGTATAAAAGTACGTCCATTGTTTTGAATGTTTTTTTAAGATCTTAGTTTTTTATGGTTGAAGTCACCAAAAAAGATCGCGAGACGCCGACAAGCATGATCCGCCGGTTTTCCCGGCGCATGCAGCAGTCCGGTATTTTGTTGCGCTCGCGCAAGCTTCGTTTCTTCCGCCGCCGTCCGTCGCGCACACAGCGGCGCGATGCAGCTATGCGCCGTATTGAAAAACAGCGCGATTACGAGCGGCAGGCGAAACTCGGCAAGCTCGAGGACGACATGCGTTAGTAAAAACAGTTTTGCTTGTGGCCGTTCTCTCCAAGAATAAACGAGGCGCACGCTCCGTTGAAATTTCAATTTCGGGTAATTCGCTGCGTCTTGCCCCCGCGAGCCTCTCCTATGCGGCGCGCGATGTGCTTTCACGCAGGAAACAGGCAAAGAGTTTCTCCTGCGCCATTGTGTTCGTGGGTGCTGCGAAAATGCACGCACTTGTCCCCGGCCGCGCGAGGCGTGCGCATACCCCCAACGTATTATCGTTCCCGCTTGGCGACACGCGCTTCCTGCGGGGCGATATTTTTATATGCGTTCCTGTTGCGCGAAGCGAAGCGCGGCGATATGGTATTCCTGTGGGCGCATATGCGGCGTTCCTCGCCGTACATGGTATGCTTCATATAGCGGGTTTTTCCCACGAAAAAAGCAGGCGCGCGCGCATCAATATGGAAGCCCATGAGCGCGCCATCATGAAACATTTGTTCCCACATTCATCTATACATTCGTATTTGGCACAGTAAGACCATGGCATCAGCCCCATTTTTTACAGGTCTCGATATCGGCTCCTCATACACGCGCGTGGTTGTTGGCCAGCGCGACGAGACAACGGGTAAGCCCCGCATCATCGGATACGGTACTGTTCCCTCGGCCGGATTGCGGCGGGGGCTTATTGTTGACGCCGATGAAGTTGCGCGCGTCACGGCAAAAGCCATCGAAGACGCCGAACGCGCTGCGGGCGTAACCATCGATAAAGTATACGTGTCGGTCGGCGGCGCACATATTTCCGCACTTCCCAGCCGCGGGCTTGTTGCCGTATCGCGGGCGGACGGCAGGATAGGGGAAGAGGACGTGAACCGCGTTCTGGATGCCGCGCGCGCTATTGCGCTTGCGCAGAATCGTGAAATAGTCCACGTTATCCCGCGCGATTTTAAAGTTGACGGCGAGGGCGGCATGAAAAATGTTATGGGCATGACGGGTACGCGTCTCGAAGTCGATTCCGTGCTCATCACGGGCGCCAGTCCTTTCATGCGGAACCTCGAGCGCGCGCTTGAACTTCTTGATCTCTCCAGTGAAGAATTCGTTCCCGCATCCATCGCGACCGCGCGGGCCGTTCTCACGCCGCGCCACAAAGAGTTGGGAGTGCTTCTTCTCGATATCGGCGGTACCACATCGGACGTTGCCGTGTTCGAGGAGGGAACATGCATTCACGTTGCCGTTATTCCGGTGGGCGGCGCGCACATCACGAACGATATCGCTATCGGTCTCAAAACATCGCTCGATATAGCCGAGCGCCTCAAGAACGATTACGGCGCGGCCATGGCGTCTGCCGTCACGAAACGGGAGAATATAGACCTCTCGGCCATCGACCCGCACGAGTCGGGCCAGGTATCCCGCAAAGAGATAGCCGCCATTATCGAGGCGCGCCTTGAGGAAATATTCGATCTTGCCAATGAGGAGCTCAAGCGGGTAGAGCGGGCGCGTATGCTGCCGGCCGGCGTTGTTATCAGCGGCGGAAGCGCGGCTATTCCGGGCATTACCGAGCTCGCCAAGAAGTCGTTCCGCCTGCCCACCCAGCTTGGCTATGCGGAGGATCTCGAAGGGGCGGATGCCGCCAACATATTCTCTCTGGGTTCGGCATTCGGCCTCATTTTGCTTGCAAACGATATGATGGACCAGCGCTCGGGCGGCTCATTTAAGCTCCCTAAGCTTCCCAAACTGCCGTCGGGCAGGGGGGGCGGCATGGGCGGCGAGCGTCTCAAGCGGTTCTTCAAATCCCTGCTCCCCTAAACCGGTTTGAACATATTTTTTTGTTTTAATTAAAGATAGTCCCTCCGCTTCGCTGCGGGATGCACGTCGTTGTGATCTCTCCGCTTCGCTCTTGAGGATACACGTTGTAGTTATCATCTTTTCATTTTTCGTTTTAAGCCTTACGTTTTATGCCATCAGTGAAACCACAATTTGAAAGTGTTGCGCGCATCAAAGTAGTCGGCGTCGGCGGAGCAGGCGGCAAAGCCGTCACCCGCATGGTGCAGTCGCGGTTACGCGGAATAGAATTTGTTGCCATTAACACCGATGCGCAGGATCTTCATCACGCGTCGGCGCAGAAAAAATTACTCATCGGAAAAGATGTCACGCGCGGATTGGGCGGGGGAATGGATCCCGCGCTCGGCCGTCAGGCCGCGGAAG